>VOFK01001624.1_pt1 | contig 36750 bp, 63 predicted proteins | sample 5384121 | NCBI WGS metagenome assembly VOFK01 (sample SAMN12384730, study PRJNA508395) | human gut metagenome | isolation source: healthy gut J | host: Homo sapiens | reverse complement strand
GGAATTCCGTAAAAACAGTTTCTGGGTTTTATCTTTCAGGAATACAATCTGGATACGCTCACGCTGGAAGAAAATATCATGCTCGTTATGACGCTGCACCGGCGCGGCAAAAAAGCGAGATTCAGAAACGGTGCAGGGAGCGCGCTTTGCATTCCTGGGAATCGAGGAGGTTAAGGATAAGTATCCGTATCAGGTATCCGGCGGACAAAAAGCAGCGGTGTGCATGTGCCCGATGCACTTGCAAATTATCCCACACTTCTTCTGGCAGATGAGCCGACGGGGCACTGGATTCACTGGCAGCGCAGACACTGTTAGAGACATTTACGGAGATGAACAAAAAAACATGGGGGGCAACCATTCTGATGGTGACACGATGCTTTCCGCAAGTTATTGCAGCCGTATTCTGTTTCTGAAAGACGGACGGATTTTTTCATGAACTGGTGCGTGGGGAAAAAGAACGCCGGGCGTTTTTAAATGAAATACTCGATGTGATGACACTGACGGGAGGTGAACGTTCCCATGATGTGTAAACTTGCTTTTTCGAAATGTAAAGCGCATGGCAAAAGACTATATAGTGTATTTTATGACGATGGCGGTCGTGACCGCACTCATGTTTTCGTTTCATACGCTTTTGTTTTCCAAAGATGTGCAGAATCTGTTTCAGATGGATGCCATGATGAGTGTGATGACGGGACTTGCGACTGCTTTTATCGTGCCGATCATTGCGTGGCTGATCAATTATATGGTGCGGTTTATACTGGAAAAAGCGAAGCCGTGAGTTTGGGATTTATCTTCTGGTCGGGGTAAAGAAAAAGAGATTGCGAGACTTTATTTTACAGAGAATCTGCTGCTTGGAGCGGGCGCATTTCTTGTAGGGATGGGACTGGGCCTGCTTTTTCAGCAGATCCTTCTGTCCATTTTTTACAGCATGGTGCAGCTGGATTACAAACTGCATCTGGAATGGAACCGAAACTGTATTTTGATGACGGCTGCATGTTATCTGTGCTGTTATCTGCTGGCGCTGTTTCGAAGCCAAAAAAAAATTCCGCAAAATGAATATCCATGATCTGATGGACAGCCAGAGACGGAATGAGGAAATCAAAGAAACACATGAAAAAAAGGCAAAGAGATGGTTCCTTCCGTTATCTGTGCTGTTTCTTGTCGTATTCGGTGTGTTTCTGTTTTGTTTTAAAGCATGGGATACCGGAGTTGTAATCGCTTTTCTCATTGGACTGGTGCTGACGATTTATCTTTTTACACAGGCATTGCGGCGTGGATCGCCTGTTATGTCAGAAAAAAGGGAGCTGCTATTTACTGTGGGGATGCGCTGTTTCTGCTCCGGCAGTTTTCTTCTAAGATCCGGACACTGCGGTTTACCATGGGAACACTGACGGCACTGTTTACTCTGGCGATACTCGGAAGTTCGGTGGCATTTATGTTTAATCATTTCCAGAATGAGGTGCTTGTGAGCAAATTTCCGTTTGATGTGCAGGTATACAGCAGCAATGTGAAGGATGAGTTTCAGCAGGAAATTACTCTGCTGAAACAGGAGACAGCCATAAAGGAAATTTTTTACTTATAAGGTTTATGAGAACGAAACGAATCAGGTCAATGCATATCTGTATACACATCTGAAAGAATTTGGATCAGAGTATCGGAACGCAGATGGCACACCGGACTGGAAAAAGATCAGTAAAAATGAAGAACTGGCATATTGTAATTACGATACCTATATGGGACTCTCGGATTACAACCGGCTCCCGTACCATGATCGGACTTTCGGAAGTGCAGTTAAAAGAAGATCAGTATGCCATCCATATCAAAGACCGCGTGCTGAATCAGACCGGGGATTTTTCCGGTCGGATCAAAAATTCAGGGAACAGATGGGACATTATCTTTTTGCGGGCTATCACACGGAGGGATTTTCGCAGAACGGCCACAACGGAGGGGATTATATTATTATTGTTCCGGATGCCGTTCTTGCACAGATGCATCCCTATTATGCAGAATTGGTGGCGGATATCAAAGGCGAGGCACCTGCGGATTTGGAGAAACGGCTGGATGATCTGGAGAAGATCCGGATAAAATTAGTGTGCAGGGGCACGCCATGACGGAAGCAGCTTCGGATGACTGGGATGGGGAAGCACTTGAAATTCCTGTTCGGGTTCGGATACAATTGTTACCTATACGGCAAAAAATCTTGTGCGTGACAATCTGATTCCGGAAGTGAAATATATGTTATCTTCGCTGATGTTTCCGCTTTGCTTTATATCGGACTGGTATTTTTGTGTGTGGCACTGACCGTGCTTTCCGTGCAGCAGCTCAGCGATTCCGTAAAATACAAATTCCGCTACAGGGTTCTCTTTCAGATTGGTTACAGCAGAAGAGAAATCCGCAGGATGATTTTAAAGCAGCTTGCCGGTTATTATCTTTGTCCGGCATGTGTGTCACTTGCAATCAGCGGACTGGTCTGTGTATATACTGGTGGTAAGTTTGACTTTTTATACGGGGGGTTCGGGCGGCACCGGCAACTTATTTTTTTGATTTCTTCGGTATTGTTTTTCGGAATTTATCTGGTGTATTTTATCATTACCTATATTGGATTCTGCCGGAATGTGGAAGAGTGGGGGTAAGAAAGGGATGGGGAGAAAATGAAGAAAAAAAGAATCGTGCGTTTATCGTTATTTCATTCGGTCATATATGCTGTCTTTGTATATATCCTGTGGGAACTGACCGGAACATTGGTGGCTTATGGGTTGGAAAGGTAATGGACAACTGGGAGGAAAACTTTATACAGTTCTTATATTTTCCATGTTATTCAATGAAGTGTTGACGTTTGTTATTATGTTTGTATTGTTTCGCAAAAAAGCAGATTTCGTAAGAAAAGAAAAAAAGAAATGGGTCATGGTTACCGGTATTGGGGAATGTTTATTTTTCCGTTAATACAGATTGGGAATGATCTTATGACTCTCGTTCATGGAAAAAAAGTTTTTTCACTGCTTTCCGGTAAAGGGATTTGTTTTTTCCTGATCTGCGGTGTGGCAAGTCTTAGTATTGGACTGCTGGAAGAATATGTGTGGCGGGGGAATTCTGTTAAATATGTTTCTTGCTGCATGGGGAAAAAAGAAAAAAAATGGAATTTATTGTGCGGTAGTTGTGTCTTCCCTTGGATTTGGTCTGTGCCATTACCGGAATCTGCTGGTGGGACAGAACTTTGCAGATACGACAAAACAGGTATTGTATGCGATTTGTTTTGGCATGTTTCTGGCAGCACTTTTTATACAGACGAATCATTTATTCATTCCGGTTCTTGTACATGGACTTTGTAATTTTTCTAATTTTTTATGAATGAAATTCTTGGATGGAATTATACTGTTTGGAAATATGATGATATTTTGCAGGGAGTATTAGCCGTTTTTTTTTATTTGATCGCAGGCCTCTATGTGGTTTACAGGAGCGTGCAGAAAAAGCAGAACATAAGGAGGAAAACAGAAAAATGAGTACCAAAAAAAGTAATTGGCGGTTCGGTTGCTGCCATAGTTATTCTCATCATTGCACAACTTGCAGCACAGCTTGCCGCAAGTGCATTGAACCTGATAAAGATTCCGGATGGAATATGTAATATCATTGCAGGAATTTTTTTTATGTCGGACTGACTTATGTTATTTTAAAGATATATATTGAGAAAGTGATCAGGTTACCTGTTTCTGATTTTGGAATGCCCGTATTTCATATTAAAAAGAAAATGGATTCTGACGATTGCTATTCTGTTGCCACTGCTGGTAAAAAGGAAGTTATCTTTTTGTTCTTTCAGGGTGCGTATGTTTCCTCGGATATGGATGGAAAGCAGATATTTCGTACATTAAGTGCCGGAATTATGTTTACCGGAATCGCGGCTGGATTTGTCGAAAGAAATGGTATTTCGGGGCGTTATTTTAAATCTTTTAAGGAAAAAATGGAATCGTAAGGTGGCGGTTATCGTTCCATCGGTGCTGTTTGGCATGGTTCATATTCTGGGAATGGATTTTTCTTTTCATCGGAAGCTGTTTGCAGGTTCTTGTTGCAGGCACGATGGCGGGAATTATGTTTTCAATGATTGCAATCGAGAGTGGTTCTGTCTGGAACAGTGGAATCGTGCATGCCATCTGGAATATTGTAATGATCGGTGGGGGACTGGCAATTGGACAAAAAGCGGATCAATTCTCTGTCATGACTTATGTTCTTGATGCAAAATCATTTGCGGTGACGGGCGGTGAATTTGGCATGGAAGCGTCTGTTATTTCGCTGGTGGGGTACATCATAGTTACTGGTGTGGCTTTTTCGGGAATAAAGAATTATGTGATATCATTTACAAAAAGAATAGTTGAGGTATATATGTATAAGACAGTAAAAAGATGGATGCAGGGAATGGCCGGTTCCGGGTGCTTCAACACTCTCCTGGAAAGGAAAGCCCCTTGCTTATATGCCGTTTGTGTATGAACATGGAACGCATTTTGTACTGCCGGAATCTTTGCTTCGTATGGCTTTGCCGGTAGGACTTAAATTTGTGCTGCGCTGTTTATATTCAGAGCGGCAAAAGAATACCCTGATGCGTGTGAAGCAACCAGAATAGATATTGACAGAAAACTTTCTGCTGCACTAAAAAGAATGGCGGGAAGAGTAGAATATAAATAAAGAATCGCGTGAATAGTCCGATATATGAAATGTAAGGAAACAATGGATGGATGCATTTCACGGAGGAAATATTATGAAAACAGGAGAGGCAAAGAGGAATCTACAGTTCTGTTCTGAAATCATACAATCAGCAGAAATTCAAACTGTCGAAGCAGCGAAATGAGCTAAAGGAACGGATGGAAAGTACGCCGGATGGAAAAACACGGTATGCGGATGAAGCTGCTACACTGGAACTGAAATATAATGCGGTTGCGGAGAAACAGGACGAGTATCAGAATTATGTAAAAAATCAGCTTATGGCGCAATGGGAAGGTAAGTTTAACAGTGTTGCGGCAAAGCAGCAGGACGAGGCTGCGAAAGATTATGGTGAGGAAATGGGAAAAGATCATGACGGTAGCCAGACGCATCATGCATGGAGATCAGGTGCCGATGCAGGATGAGAAGAAACTGATGGAATATGATAAGGATCTCTATATTATGGCGAAAAACGCCGGAATGATGGCGCGGTTGGAAAAACGCAAAAAGTATGATTCGCTCTGGGAAGATGAGGAAAAGAAAGAGCATGAGGATCCAATGGAAGCAGCTGATGCAAGAGGAAAGCATTTGCAGCCGGACCGGAGGTTGTGTCGGTGGAATCGGTTATGGAGGCAGCGACTGGGGAAACGGAGTCAGAGTCATAGGATGGTTTAAAAACTATAGATAAACAAAAAGGATTCATCCATCTGGATGAATCCTTTTTCGATGCAGGAGATGGGACTTGAACCCACACGATATTGCTACCACAGGCACCTGAAGCCTGCGCGTCTGCCAGTTCCGCCACTCCTGCGAACAAATGCTATTCTATAGGAATCTGAGCAATATGTCAATAGATAATTTTAATTTTTTTTATTTTTTGTTGCAATAAAAGAAAAAATTTAAAAAAATTAAAAATTACCATTGACATATGAGGGAGAGTTTGCTATTATAAACGAGTCGCTAAGACATGCGGAAGTGTCGGAACTGGCAGACGAGCAAGACTAAGGATCTTGTGATCATTGCGATCGTGTGGGTTCAAGTCCCATCTTCCGCACTAAGATGTGAGAAAGCCTTGAGAAATCAAGGCTTTTTTGTTATATAAAATATGGTATAATGAAGCATGCTGATGCATGCGCAGGTCATCAGGCTCCGCCTGGTGACAATGTATAATGAAGCATGCTGATGTACACAACAAAAGGATAACTATATAAATATGAACATTCAAAAACAGTTTATAAAAATATGTTTCCCAGAATATCTGTGGAATGTTGGGGATTTCCTGCTATATTATCGTGGATACATTCTTTATCTCGCAGGCAGCGGGAACGGACGGGATTACCGTATTGAATCTGGTGCTGCCGGTATATAACCCTGATTTTTTGCCATAGGATCGATGATTGGGGTAGGATCGGCAACCCGGTATACGATATTAAAAAAAGCACAGGAAGATGACAGTGCAAAGAAATATTTTGCAAATGCGATTTTGTGTATCCTCATAATCAGCATTCCATTTGTCCTGTCTGGCATTTTTTTTCTCCGGATACGGTGATGCATATGATGGGGGCGGATGCCGGGATCACGCAGCTGGCCGCACATATACGAGGATTTTCTTATTATTTACACCGTTTTTTATGATGAATTATGTGTTTTCTGCGTTTGTCCGCAACGACAATGCTCCGACCCTCGCCATGATTGGAACGATGATGGGAAGTTTTTCCAATGTTGTCCTTGACTATGTGTTTATGTTTCCGATGGGGATGGGACTGGCAGGAGCAGCACTTGCCACAGCAGCCTCTCCGATCGTCAGCATATTAATCTGCAGTATTCATTTTTGTCAGAAGAAAAATAAGGTACAGTTTGCAAAGACCAGACCATCGGTACGGATGCTTACAGCATCCTGCCAGCTGGGGGTTCCGGCATTTGTGGGAGAATTTTCTTCCGGAGTGACAACAACGCTTTTTTAATTACCTGATTTTAGGGCTTGCCGGAAATGTAGGAGTGGCTGCCTATGGCGTGATTGCCAACTTTGCACTCATATTTACCTGTATTTTTTAACGGGATTTCCCAGGGAGCCCAGCCACTGGTCAGCCGTTATTACGGAGAAGGGAATGAACGTGCGGTTAAAAAGATTCTGCATCTGGGACTGGCTACGGGCGTTGTTTTCAGTCTTTTTGATTATTTCGCTTGTCTTGGGATTTACAGACCCGATGGTAGCCTTGTTTAACAGTGAACATTCGGTAAAGATGGCGGAATATGCATTTACAGGAATGCGGCTTTATGTGATCGGATTTTTGTTTGCCGGTTTCAATATTATCGGAACCGGGTATCTGAGTGCATCGGAGCATGCAAAAAGAGGCATTTACGGCCTCGGTTTTGCAGAGGATTTGTAGCTATCGCGGTGTGTTCCGTGATATTATCACGTATGTTTGGAATCCGTGGTGTCTGGCTGTCATTTATGGCTGCGGAAGCACTGACGGCAGGAATTACGGCATGGGCACTTCTTAAAGATCGCAAAAAGGAGGATATGGCATGAAGTATGATAAGAAAGAACCTGAAACGATGGATGCAGATCCGATGCGTCTTTTTGGTTTCCGCCATACTGGCATTTACGGTGATGCTTTTTATCAATGGGTTTGTCGGAAGTATGGGTGGATTTCCTGCGTTTGTTGCATTTACGCTGGTATTTTTTCGGATACGGACCCGTGCGGGAATGGAAAACGGAGGGATGCAGCAGGAATTGTCAGATCGTCAGATCACAGGACGGCTGTTGTGGAAATATGCTGCTGGTTATCTGGTTTTTTATGGGGAATTTTAAAATTGCGTTTCTGATCATCCGGGTCACCGGCTGGGGAAATATCAATGGAGCTTCCGCAGTGGAATATGTACGGCAGATGTGGAACACATCGCTTTTGGAAAAAAATGGGCATATTTTTTTTTGCGGGGATGATCATGTTTGCGTTTGTGCTTTCACTGTTTCCGCTTGCTGTAATCCGGGAAAAGGTGCGGTGGATTCGCTATGCACTGGTTGATGGTGCGGTGTTTGCACTGGTATGTCTTGGAATGAACGGCGTCTGTCGTTTGAAATTTGAACAGAAATCATCAGGCAGAGCAACATGTCTGATCGATCATCTGCTGCTTTGCGGCCGGATGCGAGACCTGGCAGGAAATCACCTGTCTGTTGACAATGGTTGTTTTTATTCTTGTCATCGGTGCATTTGTATTTAGCTATGCATCCAGACAGTATGCGGTTAAAAAATATAGATGGAATACCGGCATCCGCCGGGGAAGAAGAATCGCGCAGACACCGGATGATCAGAAAGATTGTGACGGTTGGCTGCAGTATTGCGGCTGCTGCAATTGTTGTCGTGATAGTACTTCTGATGCCAAAAAAGATACCGCAGGGGGATTATACGAAGGTTGCGGAATTTCTGACTAAGGATACGCGGATGGGACCGATGGAATATGGAGATGCGGTTTATGTACTGGTAAATGAGGAAGCGGATCTGGAGAAAAACGGAATTGCCCAGGGCTATCTGGCAGAGCGTGGAGAGCGCTGCGACAGTCGGTTTTATCAGCTTGCGATTGCAAATCTTCTGTATACCGATCCGACCGGAAAAACAAATCTCGTACAGACAGCCGGAACCGATGGAGGAACATATGCACCGGTGGCATTGGTGGAAACAGACAAGGCATGGGAAACGGATGATGTGTTTCTTCTCTGGGATGAAGACTGGGCTTTGGAATCGGCATATTCGCATGAGCCGACAGGCTATGTGGCATGTCCGGCGGATCTGATACAGGGGCTTAGGATGCAGTTTCGGATGTGACCTACCGCACAGCGGATTTTTCGGAGTATGATGCCTATTTTTACACTTCGGGGATATCAGAACATGGAGCAGGCACTGGAGGAAGATCCTGTGGATGGAGACTGGGTCGGATGTATTCTGGTGAAAGATAACAAATTTTATTTTGGAAGCTACGAAAATCAGATTACGGGTATCTGTCTGCAACAGCTGCGGAAAGTACTCGGAGGAAATGCAAAATAAAAAAAGGAAATCAGGAATTCACGCAGAATATATAATAATATGTAGAGTTGTTTGAAATATTGTAAGGATTTTGGCGGTTTGTGCCGCAGAAATGAGCAGAATATGACAATTCGGGAAAGAATAGAACAGATAGAAGCAGATACTTTAAGTCCGTACGCCTGTCTGTCCATAAATTCAAAGGGGCAGAGACAGGGAGGAACCGCAGTGTGATATTCGTCCGGTCTTTCAGAGGGACCGTGACCGTATCCTGCACAGTAAGTCTTTCCGGAGACTGAAAAAGTAAGACGCAGGTTTTTCTCACACCGATGGGAGATCATTACCGGACGCGGCTGACACATACGCTTGAAGTATCGCAGAATGCGAGAACCATTGCGAAGGCGCTCCGGCTGAACGAAGATCTGGTGGAGGCAATCGCATTGGGACATGATCTGGGGCATACACCGTTCGGACACGCAGGAGAATTTCTGCTGAATCAGGTGTATGAAGGCGGGTTCCGCCACAACGAACAGAGCGTACGTATTGTAGAAAAACTGGAAAAAAAGACGGAGAAGGACTGAATCTGACCTGGGAGGTCCGGGATGGAATTTTAAAACCATCAGACACGGACGATTCCGCACACGCTGGAAGGAAAGATTGTGCGCCTGTCCGATAAGATCGCCTATATCAATTCCGATATTGACGATTCGATCCGTGCAATGATTCTGGATGAGGAAGATATTCCCGTGGAACTGCGTCGTACGCTGGGATTTACCACGAGAGCGCCTGGATCACCTGATCCACGATATCATCAGCAACAGTATGGGAAGAGACGATATCATTATGTCGGATGAGACAGCGGAGGCACTGCGGGATCTGCGCTTGTTCATGTTTGAACATGTATACCGGAATCCGGTCGCAAAAGGCGAGGAAGTAAAAGCTAAGGCCATGCTGGAACAGATGTATTATTTTTATATGGACATATCGAGCAGCTGCCGGCAAAAAGTTATTAAAAATGCTGGATGAGGGTGAAGACAAAGGGCGCATCGTCTGTGACTATATTTCCGGTATGACAGATAAGTATGCGATTACCAAATTTAAAGAAAATTTTATGCCGCAGGCATGGAAAGTGGATGGATATTGATGACTAGAAAAGGAGGGGATTTCCACGCCGTATTTTTTTCAGATGATCTGATTGAGGAGGTACGTTCCCGCAATGACATTGTGGATGTGATCGGCGGGTATGTGCGTCTGCAGAAAAAAGGAAGTACATATTTTGGGTTATGCCCCTTTCATAATGAGAAGACGGGATCATTTCCGTTTCTCCGAATAAACAGATGTATTACTGCTTTGGATGTGGAGCGGGAGGCAATGTTTTTACATTTCTGATGCAGTATGAGAATTATACTTTTACCGAAGCGATGCAGGTACTTGCCGATCGTGCGGGAATTGAACTTCCCAAGCAGGAGATGACAGGTGCACAGAAACGTGAGGCGGACAAGCGCACGAAGCTGCTGGAGATTAACAAAGAAGCCGCAAAGTATTTTTTTATAAACTTCTGCGCAGCCCGAGAGGGAAAAAGCATATGCGTATTTCCGTAAGCGGGAGCTGTCGGATGAAACGATGCGCAAATTTGGCCTGGGATATTCGGATCAGTACAGCGATGATCTCTATCGCTATTTAAGACATACGGGATATGACGATGCGCTGCTGAAAGAGTCGGGGCTTGTCTCCATCGATGAGGTGCGCGGAGACCATGACAAGTTCTGGAACCGTGTGATGTTTCCGATCATGGATGTCAACAGCCGGGTGATCGGATTTGGCGGGCGCGTCATGGGAGAAGGGGAACCGAAGTATCTGAATTCGCCGGAGACGAAGATTTTCGACAAGAGCCGGAATCTGTATGGATTAAATATTGCAAGGACAACCAGAAAACCGCAGCTGCTCTTGTGCGAGGGATATATGGATGTGATTGCACTGCACCAGGCAGGGTTTGACAATGCGGTGGCCTCTCTTGGCACATCGCTTACCAGTGGACATGCCAGTCTGCTGAAACGCTACACCAAAGAAGTGTATCTGACATAGGACAGTGATGGGGCTGGGGTAAAGGCGGCACTCCGTGCAATTCCGAGTTTAAAAGAAGTTGGAATTATCACGAAAGTCATAAACATGCAGCCGTACAAAGATCCGGATGAATTTATCAAAGCGCTTGGGGCCGAAAGAATATCAGAAGAGGAGTGATCAGGCGGAAAAACAGTTTTCTGTTTGAAATCCGTATGCTGGTGCAGAATTATGATATGAATGATCCGGAGTCCAAGACGGCATTTTATAATGAGACGGCGCGGCGGCTTTTAGCCTTTCCGGAGGAGCTTGAGCGCAACAATTATATCCAGGCGGTCGCTGATAAGTACAGGATTGGCTTTTGAGGATCTGCGGAAGCTTGTGAATAATCTGGCAATGGCAGGGAGCAGGGATTAAAAAGGCGGTTCCGTTAAAGAGCGGTATCCATGAAAAAAAGAAAAAGAAGATGGCATGAAACAGTCACAGAAGCTGCTTCTGACCCTGGCTGATCGAGGATACGCGGCTTTTTGACAGCATCAAAGGATGGATCACGGAGGAAGATTTCACGGAACCGCTGTATCGCAAAGCGGCACAGGAGCTGTTCACCCAGTATGGGGAGAGCGGACAGGTGAATCCGGCAAAGATTATCAGCCGGTTTCAGGAGGAGGAAGAACAAAAAGAAATTGCGGGGCTTTTTTAATGCAAGAATTCATGAAGTAGAGACAAAACAGGACAAAGAAAAAAGCATTAAAGGAAACAATTGAGAGAATCAAGGAAAACAGTATTGATGTTCGAAGCCGGCAGTCAGATCCGAATGATCTGACGGTCGTTATGCAGCTGATCAATGAACAGAAGGAATTGGAGAAGCTGAAGAAAACGCATATTTCTATTGATTAGGGACAAAATAGAAAGTAACCTGAGAGGACGAAACGACATGGCAAAGAAAAAAGAAGAGAATGCAGCAGTGGAAACGGAAGAAACAAAGGCAAAGTTCAGAGAAAAAACTGAAAAGTCTGCTGGAACTGGGAAAAAAAGAAACGGAACATTCTGGAGTATCAGGAGATCAGCGATTTTTTCATGGATATGAATCTTGACGAAGAAAAGATGGAGAAGGTTCTGGATTTCCTGGAAGCAAATAAAGTAGATGTCCTCAGGATCAGTGACGGGGATGATGAGGATGATGATATCATTCTGGATGACGAAGACGAGGTAGAAGTAGAAAAGATTGATCTTTCGGTTCCGGAGGGCGTAAGTGTCGAGGATCCGGTACGCATGTACTTAAAGGAAATCGGCAAAGTGCCGCTGCTGTCTGCAGACGAAGAAATTGAGCTGGCACAGAAGATGGAGGCCGGAAGTGTGGCAGTTGAAAAAATTCCACTGCTCAAAGAGCGTCTGGCAGAAACCGGTGATGAACAGGAAAAAAGAAGAAATACAAGCGGAGATCAAAGCATTGCAACTGGATGTCGACCGTGGATCAGATGCCAAAAAACGTCTGGCGGAGGCCAACTCTGCGTCTGGTTGTCAGCATTGCCAAGCGATACGTGGGCAGGGGCATGCTGTTTTTTAGACCTGATTCAGGAAGGAAATTTGGGACTGATCAAGGCGGTAGAAAAATTTGATTACCGCAAAGGATATAAGTTCTCCACTTATGCAACATGGTGGATCCGGCAGGCAATTACCCGTGCAATTGCGGATCAGGCGAGAACCATCCGTATTCCGGTGCATATGGTCGAGACGATCAACAAGCTGATCCGTGTCAGCAGACAGTTGCTGCAGGAACTCGGACGGGAACCTACGCCGGAAGAAATCGCGGAAGAGATGAAGATGCCGGTGGAACGTGTGCGGGAAATCTTAAAGATTTCACAGGAACCGGTTTCACTTGAGACTCCCATCGGTGAAGAAGAAGATTCCCATCTGGGCGATTTTATTAAAGATGATAATGTACCGGTTCCGGCAGATGCTGCAACTTTTACGCTGCTTAAGGAACAGCTGGAAGAGGTACTCGGAACACTGACCGAGCAGGGAGCAGAAAGTGCTGACGCTTCGCTTTGGTCTGGAGGATGGAAGGGCGAGAACCCTTGAGGAAGTCGGAAAAGAGTTCAATGTAACCAGAGAGCGTATCCGTCAGATTGAGGCAAAAGCGCTCCGTAAGCTTCGCCATCCCAGCAGAAGTCGTAAGTTAAAGGATTATTTAGAGTAACATGATGAAATTATCGAGGAGAATGAAAGCAGTGGCTTCCATGGTTACAACCGGCGGTATCCTTGCGGATATCGGAACAGACCATGCGTATGTGCCGATTGCACTGGTACAGCGGCAGAAAATAAAGGGAGCCATTGCAATGGATATTAATGAGGAATACTTGCCCGGGCACAGGAACATATCCGGGCAGCCAGGCTGGAGGAATATATACAGACCAGGCTTTCGGACGGGGCAGAGGCACTGCTTCAAATGAAGCGGATTCCATTCTGATTGCAGGAATGGGTGGAGAACTGATTCTGCATATTCTGACGGAAGGGGAATCCGTCTGCAGTACAGCGAAAAAGAACTGATTTTGCAGCCACAGTCTGAAATACATAAGGTCCGGGAATATCTGCGCCAGCATCAGTATAAAATTGAAGATGAAGATATGGTCTGTGAAGAAGGAAAATATTATCCGATGATGCGTGCCGTAAAAACGGAGCAGGATGAAACGTGGAACCGGTTGAACGATCAGACAATAGCAGTCTGTGATATTTACGGACCCTTCTTCTGAGAAACGGAAATCGGTACTGCGCCGGTTTCTGGTGCGTCAGCATGGACAGCTGACACAGATTCTGCAGACGCTTGAAGCACAGAAAGAATCGGAACAGATCATACGACGTATTGCAGAAGTGCAGGAAAAATTACAGCAGAATGAATCTGCGTATACGATTTTGGGGGCGATAAAAAGTGCAGGAATTTGAGATCACATTGGAGACTGCGCCGGGGAAAACCGAACTGGTTCTGATTCCGGAGCAGACAAAACTGGAACAGATTGCAAAACAATATCAGAAAAATTACAGTGACAGGATTGTACTGGCATGTGTAGATGGAAAACTGCGGGAACTTTCAAAAGTGGTGAAGGCACCCGGTAAAATTTCGTTTCTGACGATGACGGACAGGGACGGCAAACGCACCTATCGCAGAAGTATGACGCTTTTATTGCAGAAGGCGGTAGAAAATCTGTGGAAGGATCAGGTAAAAATCAGAGTATATTATTCTCTGGGAGAAAGTTATTACTGTGAACTGCATGGAACTGCAAATGATGCAGCAGCCGTGCAGGCACTGCGATGCAGAGATGCAGCGTCTGGTAGAGGCCGATTTACTGATCAAGAAATGCAGTGTAAAAACAGAAGATGCGGAACAGCTGTTTCATGATAAGGGAATGAAGGACAAAGAGCGGCTTTTACATTATCGCAGAAGTTCGCGTGTCAATATTTATGAGCTGGACGGACATCAGGACTATTATTACGGTTATATGGTTCCATCCACGGGATACCTCGGGTGTTTGATCTGGAGTTATATGAAGACGGCTTTGTTCTTTTTGTTCCCAAATAAAAAGGGAGATGAAGTGGAACCGCTTCATACATCCAATAAACTGTACCACACATTAAAAGAATCACGCAGCTGGAGCCGTATGCTGGACGTTGGAACGATCGGTGCGCTCAATGATGCAATCGCATCCGGCAGGGGCGAACAGATTATTCTGCTTCAGGAAGCATTGATGGAGGAACGGATCGGTTCCCCTGGCAGCACAGATTGCAGCAAAAAAAAAGGAATTAAATTTGTCATGATTGCAGGTCGTCTTCTTCCGGAAAGACGACATTTTCCAACCGCCTGTCGATTCAGCTTCTGGCAAAGGGAAGAAAACCGCATCCGATCAGTCTGGATGATTATTATGATGACAGGGAGCGGTGTCCGAGGGATGCAGACGGAAATCTTGATTTTGAATGTCTGGAGGCACTGGATGTCGACAGTTTAAATGAAGATATGACCCGGCTTCTGGCAGGGGGAGAAAGTAGATATGCCTTCTTTCAATTTCAAGACGGGAAAGAGGGAATACCGTGGCAGGACCCTGCAGCTTAAAAGAAAATGATATTCTTGTCATAGAGGGAATTCATGGTCTGAACGATAAGCTGTCGTATACACTTCCCGCAGAAAGTAAATTTAAGATTTATATTTCTGCGCTGACACAGTTGAATATTGATGAACACAATCCGCTGTCCACGACGGACTGCCGTCTGTTACGCCGGATCGTGAGATGCCAGAACCCGTGGAACGACGGCACAGGAGACGATTGCGATGTGGAAATCTGTGCGAAGGGGAGAAGAAAAAAATATTTTCCCGTTTCAGGACAGTGCGGATGTCATGTTTAATTCCGCTTTACTGTATGAGGTTGCGGTGCTTAAAGTATATGCGGAACCGCTTCTGTTTCAGATTCCGCGTGACAGTGCAGAATATCTGGAAGCGAAGCGTCTGCTTAAGTTTTTGGACTATTTTCTGCCGCTTCCGACGGAAGGAATTGCACAGAGTTCTCTGGTGCGGGAATTTGTCGGAGGAAGTTGTTTTAATGTATAAAAACACGGTAAACTTTACGGCTTGAACCTTACTGGAAACTGTGTTATAGTGGAAAAAGCATCTTAAGATGGAGGACAGGTGATCGCGGCTGCAAGTGTCGAAAGACCGCAGGTGAGGAAAGTCCGGGCTTCACAGGGCAGAATGCCGGATAACGTCCGGTGGAGGCGAACTCCAAGGAAAGTGCAACAGAAATATACCGCTATAAGAGATGCATCACAGATGCACCTCTATAGTAAGGGTGGAATGGCAGTGTAAGAGACTACCGCCTCGCTGGTAACAGAGAGGGCACATGTAAACCCCATTCGAAGCAAGACCGAAACAAAAGCGCTGACGTGGCCCCGCCAGCTTTAGGGTAGGTCGCTTGAGACGGTTGGCAACAATCGTACTAGATAGATGATCACCCAACGACATTAACCCGGCTTATCGTCCTTCTTCTTAAGATGTTTTCCGTAAATATCAGCAGTATTCTTTGGAAATTTTCATTTTTTCACGTCTATACCATTATAAATTTCCCAGGATTTCTAAACACTTTATGAAAAGTGTATGAAAAGAAAATACGTTGCTTGACGATATGATTTCCCATGATATATAACTAATATAAGACACGAAAAATATCGACGAAACACAGAAAAGAGGAATTGTATGAGAGACAAATTGTATCGTTTTATGCAGGGAAGAAATGGCATGGATGAATTGGCACGGATGCAGTCCTGGCTTGTTCTGATTCTTTTGCTTGTCGGTATGTTTACACGCATCGGCCTGTTTTCCTTTGTAGCGCTGATTTTAATGATTTATATGTATTTCCGGGTATTTTCAAGAAATACATCCAAACGTTATGAAGAAAACCAGAAGTATTTGAATTTCCGTTATAAACGCACCGTATCGTGGAACCGGTTAAAAAACGCATGGGACAGGCAAGGGATTACCGCTTTTTCAAGTGCCCGATGTGTAAACAGGAAGTCCGTGTGCCGAGGGGACATGGAAAGATAGAGATTACCTGCCCGAAATGCAGGGAAAAATTTATTCGCAGAACCTAAATCGGAGGCAGTATGTTCGGATATATTAATGTAAACGGCGCACAGCTGTCGGAAGAAAATAAAAAAATATATCAGTCGTATTATTGTGGACTTTGCCGGAAATTAAAAAGAGTTCTGTGGAAAAAAAGGACAGGCACTTTTGAATTATGATATGACATTTCTGGTCGTCCTGCTGACCGGTCTGTATGAGCCGGACACGCAGACTGGTGAATTTACCTGTATGATTCATCCGATGAAAAAACGGCAGCTGCGGGAAAACGATATTCAGAGTTATGCGGCACAGATGAACGTTCTTCTGGCATATTACAATCTGGTGGATGACTGGAAAGATGACCATAATTACACGAAGAAAACCATTGCCTCAATGTTTGAGAAAAAGATTATCAGCGGATCAAAATAAATTATCCGCGGCAGACCAATGCCATTGAGCAGTATATGGAGAAACTGGCAGCTTATTAGTCGGAAAAACAGACGAATATTGATCTTGTGGCAGGGCTGACAGGCGAGATGCTCGGAGAAATATTTGCATGGAAGCAGGACGAGTGGTATGATGAATTGAAAACACTTGGATTTTATCTGGGCAAATTTATCTACCTGATGGATGCCTACGAGGACCGGGATAAAGATGAAAAAAAAGACAGTTACAACCCGCTCCGGTATCTGGATACAGAAGATGAGCAGGAGTATGAGACGTTGTGCCGTCTGATGATGACCAGCATGATTTCGGAATGCGCGAAGTCTTTTGAACGCCTGCCGATTCTGCTTCACGCGGATATTCTGCGGAATATTCTGTATTCCGGTGTATGGTCCAAAGTATGAATACATTCAGTTGAAGAAAAAAAGAGGAAGAAATCATGACAGATCCATATCAGGTGCTCGGCGTCAGCCGTAGCGCTTCCGGATGAAGAGATAAAGAAAGCATACCGTACATTGAGCCGGAAGTATCATCCGGATGCAAATGTCAACAACCCGAACAAAGATCAGGCGGAAGAACGTTTCAAACAGGTACAGCAGGCCTATGATCTGATTATGAAGGAAAAACAGCAGGGAACTTCCGGAAGCTACAGTTATGGTGCGGGCTCTGCAGATGGCAGATCGGCAGGCACAGGAAGCTATGGACAGGCCGTTTGGAGGGTTCAGCGGACAGTATTATTATGGAAATGGAACCTACCGTTCCCAGAGCCGTGCGACTTCTCCAAAAATTACAGGCGGCACTTAATTATATTCAGAATCAGTGTTATCCGGAAGCACTCAATGTGTTAAGTTCGACTCCATTTTCCGAGCGTGCCGGACAGTGGTACTATTACAGTGCGGTGGCAAATGAAGGCGTGGGAAACAGTGCAACGGCGATTGAGCATATCCGCCGTGCGGTGGAACTTGAGCCGAGCAATATGGAGTACCGGCAGTTCCAGCAGCATCTTGAATATGGCGGAACCTGGTATACCAATATGGGGGAGCGAGTATGAGCGTCCTTATGGAAATTACAGCAATTTCTGCATGAGTCTGCTGTGTGCGCAGGCATTGTGTTTCTGCTGTCGCCCATGTTAATTTTATATAGCTGCTATATTAGCCTTGAAAATAGCCGCAGTTTATTATATGATAGTAAAAATGCGTTAAGCTGAAGGAGGATAAAAATGCGGCATTTAATGAGTCCTTTAGACTTCTCCGTAGAGGAACTGGATCAGTTAATGGATCTGGCGAACGATATTGAAAAGAACCCGGAGAAATATGCACATGCATGCGATGGAAAAAAGCTTGCCACCTGTTTTTATGAACCGAGCACCAGAACACGATTAAGTTTCGAAGCTGCCATGTTAAACCTCGGTGGTTCTGTTTTTTAGGTTTCGCGAGTGCTGATTCTTCATCGGCATCCAAAAGGCGAGAGCATTTCTGATACGATTCGAGTTATTTCCTGTTACGCAGACATCTGTGCGATGCGTCATCCGAAAGAAGGCGCGGCACTCGTTGCATCCCAGAAGTCCCGTATCCCTGTAATCAATGCAGGCGACGGCGGACATCAGCATCCGACCCAGACATTAACTGATCTTATGACGATTCGTTCCCTGAAAGGAAGACTGGGGAATATTACGATTGGTCTGTGCGGGGATCTGAAATTCGGACGAACCGTTCATTCCCTGATCAATGCACTGATCCGTTATGAAAACGTGAAGTTTATCCTGATTTCCCCGGAAGAGTTAAAGATTCCGGATTACATCCGGGAGGATGTACTTCAGGCAAATCATGTGGAGTTTGAGGAAGTGGAGCGTTTAGAAGATGGCATGAGCCAGCTGGATGTTCTTTATATGACACGTGTACAGAAGGAACGTTTCTTCAACGAGGAAGATTACATCCGTATGAAGGACTTCTACATTCTGACCAAAGAAAAGATGGAACTTGCGAAGGATGACATGATCGTGCTGCATCCACTGCCTGGTGTCAATGAAATTTCCGTTGAAGTGGATGATGATCCGCGTGCGGCTTATTTTTACACAGGTACAGAATGGTGTATACGTCCGTATGGCACTGATCCTGACATTACTGGGAATCGAGGTGGGAGTAAAGATGCTGAATATTAGTGGAATTCACGAGGGCTTTTGTACTGGATCATATCCAGGCGGGGAATGAGTCTTCAGATTTATCATGATCTGAAGCTGGACAAGCTGGATTGTTCCGTTGCCATTATCAAGAATGCAAAAAAGTAATAAAATGGGCAAGAAAAGATATTATCAAAGTGGAATGTCCGATTGAAGCGCTGGATCTGGATATTCTCGGTTTTATCGATCATAATATTACGGTAAACGTGATTAAGGGTGACCGGATCGTAGAGAAAAAGGAACTGAAGCTTCCGAAGCAGGTCAAAAATGTCATCAAGTGCAAAAATCCGCGTTGCGTGACATCGATCGAGCAGGAACTGGATCAGATCTTTATTCTGGCAGATGAGGAAAAAAGTGTACCGCTGCAAGTATTGCGAGGAAAAATATACCAATCGAACCGGCGTCAGATAAAAAAGTAATGTAAGAGAAAGGGGCACATCACGAGAGGATGTGCTTCTTTTTTTGGGAAAAAGAATATATTCAAAAGATCAGCCCGGCGGTGACCCATACGGGAAAAATAGTCTAGACGGACAAGACCGAAAATACTGTAGGGAGTTCTACTGTAATCCCAGGGACATAAGAGGAAAAAGCCTAAGAATACTGCCACTGATAAATTCAACGAGCATGATGCCGGCACCGTAAAAACAGCCGCGCAGAAGCACAGGCCAGTGGCGCAGGCGCACGGAAAGAGGTCCGGATGACTGCTGCAAGTCCGTAGATCGGAAACATCAGATGGATGTGTGTCCGTTTAAAAAGCAGATCTCCCGCAGCAGTCCGCCCAGCGAGGTGAACAGGATTTCCATGCACCATCCGGTCAGACCACAGATAAAAAATGTTTTCCAGTTCATGAAAAAGACCTCCCGCAAAAAATACTATGCATGTAGGATATGCGATTATCCGGCAGATATACTTGAAAAAAATACAAAACAATTATAAGATAAGGGTATTATGGCTTATTTTCCAATGTTTATTGATATCGAAAAAAAGAAATGTTTAGTGGCAGGCGGAGGAACTGTGGCATTGCGCAAAGTCCAGGTGCTTCTGGATTTCGGGGCGCAGGTTACGGTGGTGGCACCACAGATTGACCCGCAGATTCTGCAGCTTACAGGAAATGTATGTGTAAAGGAACGTACCTTTGAACCGGAGGATCTGAAGGAATGTGTTCTGGTTGTGGCAGCTACTGATGATGTCACAAAAATCACAGGATTGCCCGGATGGCACAAAAAGCATATTCCGGTCAATGCCGTGGATCAGCAGGAGGACTGCAGTTTTTATTTTTCCGTCCTATCTGAAACACCGGGATCTGGTGGGGGCTTTTTCCAGTGCGGGGAAACAGTCCGGTGCTCACACAGTATTTAAAAAGAATCTCTGAAAGAAATTCTGACGGAAGAACTGGGACAGATTAACGATTATATGGGAAGTATCCGTCCGGTGGTAAAAACGCGGATAGAAACAGAAAAACTGCGCAGACAGGTATATCAGACCATTCTTGCCAGGCTGCTTGCAGAGAAAAAACTTCACTGTTACCGGAAGAACTGGAACAGATTCTTATACAGGAAAAGCGTATGAAAGAGTAAAAGAAAAAGAGGAACAAGGGAATGGATCGAACAAGAAGATTAAGACAGACTGCTGTTATGCGAAGTATGGTCAGGGGAAAATCACGTGAGGACAGAGGAACTGATCTACCCGCTTTTTGTTATGGAAGGGGAAAATATCGTACAGCCGGTGGAATCCATGCCGGGCATCTGCCAGTATTCCGTTGACCGCATGAACGAAGAGTTAGACCGTGTGAAAAGCATTGCAGATTCCGGCAATTCTGATTTTGGAATTCCGGAACATAAGGATGAAGTGGGGAGCGGGGCTTATGATGAGCACGGCATTGTACAGACCGCGATCCGCCGGATCAAAAAGGATTACCCGGATCTGCTTGTGATAGCAGATGTATGTCTCTGTGAGTATACTTCGCATGGACATTGTGGCCTGATCAGAGATGGAATTATTTTAAATGATGAGACACTGCCGCTTCTGGCACAGACGGCGGTCAGCTATGCGCGTGCGGGGGCAGATATCATTGCGCCGAGCGATATGATGGACAAGCGTGTAGGGGCGATCCGTCAGGCACTTGATGCGGCCGGATTTACCTATACACCGATTATGGCATATTCCGCAAAATTTGCATCCGGATATTACGGACCGTTTCGTGATGCGGCACATTCGGCACCAGGGTTCGGGGACCGGAAAACTTATCAGATGGACCCTGCAAACGGGCGTGAAGCCATGCGGGAAGTGGAAGAGGATATTGCAGAGGGAGCAGATCTGATTATCGCCAAACCGGCAATGGCATATATGGATATCATTACGGGAGATCCGCAGAAATTATAATATTCCGATCGTTGCCTATAACGTGAGCGGGGAATATTCCATGGTAAAAAGCAGCGGCGGCAAACGGATGGATCGATGAGAAAAAGATCGTGATGGAAAATCTGATCGGGATGAAACGTGCAGGAGCAGACATGATCATTACCTATCATGCATTGGACGTGGCAGAATGGATACAGAAAGGGGAAGTATAACATGACAGACCAGACATCAAATTACTTTATATGAGAGCAAAACTCCGGCTTCCGGGAGGCGTGAACAGCCCGGTACGTGCGTACCAGGCTGTAGGGCGTACGCCGCGTTTTTATTCAGAGTGCAAAAGGTTCCCCATTACCGATGGATGGAAATGAAATGATCGACTATGTATGTTCCCACCCGGGATTCTGGGGCATGCCGATCCACGTGTCATCGAAAAGGTAAAGGCTGCATGTGAGGAAGGTCTTACGTTTTGGCGCCCCGACAGAGCGGGAAGTGGAGATGGCAGAACTTCTGGCACAGCTGGTGCCATCCATGGAAGTCAGCCGTCTGGTAAGCTCCGGAACAGAGGCAACGATGAGTGCCATCCGTGTTGCGCGGGATATACGAAGCGTGACAAGATCATCAAATTCCGTGGATGTTATCACGGTCATTCGGACGGACTTCTGGTAAAAGCAGGATCTGCGGCATTGACAACATTCGGACAGTGCGGGTGTTTCGGCAGATTTTTTGGCATTGATACACTGGATTTGCCAGAATACAATTTCCCGGACAAGCGGGCACTGTTTGAGGCTTATCGGATACAGAGATCGCAATCATCGTGGAACCGGTGGCTGCAAATATAGGCGTTATTCCGCCGTCAGACGGATTCCTGGAGTTTTGCGTGAGATCACAAAACATTATGGGGTCATCACTTTTCATCTTTGACGAGGTCAGTCACCGGCGGCACTGGGCGGAGCACAGGGTATTTTCATAATACGCCAGATTTGTCCACGCTTTGGAAAGATTATTCGGTGGAGGTATGCCATCGGCGCGTATGGTGGAAGAGAGGATATCATGCGTATGGTTTCCCCGGACGGTGGGCAGGAACACTTTCCGGCAATCCGATTACTACGGCTGCAGGGCTTGCCACACTTCGTATTCTGGAGGCAGATACGGATGGTTGCCAATGCGTCTGCGGGAAAATACAACGATGCTGGCGGATGCGGTGCGCCATGCCGCAGAAGCCGTGTGCATGTCAATCAGATCGGCTCTCTGATGGTATTTTCTTCACCGGCGAAGATGTGACGAATTACGATTCTGCGACAACCGCGGAATGCCAAAAGCATATGCCGATTATTTTGGGTTTTAATAACCGATCATAGGTATGTGGCACCGTCACAGTTTGAATCCATGTTGTCGATGCGCATACCGATGCAGATATACAAAGAAGACCATCCATGTGATGCAGGAGTACTTTCATTTTACCAAAGGACTGATGATCCCGGGTAATTCTTGCAATATCATCTTCGTTGGACATGATACCGGTTCTGGCTTCCGAAACAGCATGATGTGCACGCTCATGTGCATCTGCCGGATCATAAATACGTTTTAATAACGTGCATTTCGACAGCTGACTGCAGCCATTACAAACATAAGGTGGCTTATTTTTTGACAGAACAGACATCTTCTACAAAATCAGAACAATGTAAGGTGCATTCAGAGCACAGGCTGCATTTGTAAGCAGATTGGTGTGTACAGCTTGTTCCGCAAATCCTTTTTGCTTTGCATGTAGCACGGAATTTACAAGGATTATACGGATATCCAGGACGACCGCTTTTCTTGTCATAGGAATACTTTTTAATCTCCTTGGCAATGGTTGTACGGTCCTTTCCCTAACTCTTTGCCAATTGCCCCAAAGGATGCATTCTCCTGAAGGCGTTGAGCAATAATCATTCGATCTTCATAAGATAAAAACTTTGACATGGTGACTCCTTTCCAGCCGCCAGAAATCAAAGCATAACAGAAAAGAGACCAACTATCCAGTCAGTCTCAATTCATTTGTAAAAGAAAAATCCATACCTTTCTTTTACACTGATAACTATTAATCTTTTACACTTATCCAAGATAGCGGGTATGGAATCTTGATTACAATTGAGGACCATACTTGAATGGAGGTGTTCTGTATGGCAACAACTAATTTAAATATTCGTACAGAGAAGGCAATCAAGGGATCGTGGAGGAAATCTTCAATGAGCTTGGTCTGAATATGACAACTGCTGTAAAATATGTTTCCCGAGAACCGCTATCCGTGAGCATGGTATTCCTTTTTTGAATTAAAACTGGAAGTACCGAATGATACAGAAAAATTGAGGATGGCAGAAGGATCCTTCTGCTCCATAGCGTTATTCCAGTATGGATGCGCTTGGGCAGCTCTCGACGTATGAAATACGACATTCAGTTTACCAATCAGTTTAAAAAAGGATTTGAAGCTTGCCAAAAAGCAAAAAAAAAAAATCTTGATAAGCTGTTTGAGGTAATCGATATTCTGGCGAATGGCGGTACGCTGGATGCAAAATACAGGGATCATGACCTTACAGGAAACTATGGCACGCGTGAGTGTCACATCGAACCGGACTGGCTGTATTTATGAGATTTGTGGAGATGTTCTTGTTTTGATGCTTTATCGCCTTGGTCCACATTCTGAGCTGTTTAAGAAATAAAGTCAAATCGGAAGTTGTGGAGGAGTGCAATGAATAAAATTGGTTTTACAAAAATAATAGATACAGAACGTTGTATTATTGAGAAGAATTGTTCCAGACGATTATCAAATGATGTATGAAAACTGGGCAAAAATACAGAAGAAGTTTGCAGGTACTTTCCCGTTCAATCTCGTAACGGATATGGAAATATATAAAGAAAAGGTACATAAATGGGCAGATAATTATGAATCTGATACATATTTTCATTGGGTAATTGAATGGAAAGAAAATCATGATTTGATTGGAACGATGGTAATTTGGGGAATGTTGAAGAATCATGTTTTATGTCAGATACATGCTATATGCTGCCACAGTATTGGGGACGCGTATAATGACGGAAGTGCTTCAAGTTTTCGTACTAAAATATTTAGATTGAATTAAATCGTGTTCAGGCAGAAGTGTTTACGGAAATGCTGCATTCGTACATGTATTAACAAAGTGTGGAATTTTTCTGAGCGAATGTTAGACCAAAAAGTATTACAAAGGACATTGGACACTGCGCAGTATGCAAAGTTTCCAGTGATTAAAGAGTAAACCCCAATTTAACAACACAGGTGAAACTCCAGTTTGACGGAGTAATGGACATGAAAAATCCGAGAAGTGAATGAGAATAAAAAGCAGTTTATATCATTATTGTTTAGCTGATGAGCAGGAAAATATGATTGATCACTATCTTGAAAAAGGTACTATGTATGTACTTGAAGATGGTAATGTAAAAAGCTGAATGTGTCGTTACCGATGAAGATAATGGAATACTTGAAATTAAGAATATTGCAGTTGATCCTCAGAGAATCAAGGACAGGGCTATGGGAAAGCATTGATTGACTTCCTTGCAAGTAAATATGCAGATGAATATTCTATTTTGCAGGTTGGAACAGGTGACAGCCCGTTGACCGTACCGTTTTATGAAAAATGCGGATTTGTCCGATCTCACAATATTCCCGTTTCTTTACGGACAATTATGATCACCCAATTTATGAGTGTGGTGTACAGTTAATAGATATGGTATATTTGCAAAGATGTTTATAACTTCCTGTTTGTAAATCTCAATAGAATAGCAATTTATTAGCATCGGTCGGAGAAATCTGATCGGTGCTTTTTTTGCTCGGCAGAAATGCCGGGCAATTTTATGCCCATTTTGCAGGGGAGGAGGTGCGTTATGGCGGAAGTAGAATTAAGGGGTATCACGGTCGAGATCGGTGGCGATACTACCAAGTCAGAGTGCCTTAAAGGGTGTCAATTCAGAAATCAAGAATACGCAGAGTCAGCCTCAAGGATGTCGAGAAGCTCCTGAAACTGGATCCAGGCAATACTGAGCTACTTGCCCAGAAGCAGAACTGTCCCTCTTTATCATCGACAAGATAATACAATAAAGTTGTCTACCGGAAGCTGATGCATTTTCATCGAATGCCAAGGCTCCCATTCAACTAACGTATAACGAGCTGGCATAAAATCCAATGAACGAACTTCCGTATGCGCCCCAGCTGAGCTGTGGCTGTCTCCGAACAAGAAGTTCATCCTGCAATATACGAATAGATTTTACGTAAATCACCGCGCATCTACAGAATAGCCGACATTATAGTTATCCGTCATATGCCAAACTCCTTTGCAAGTACCGCGTCGACTTCATCTGCAGAATATACCTTTCCTTCTCTTTGATGGAATCAACACCCTTCTGAGTTCTGCATCAAGTTCTTTTCTCTGGTCATTGCACCAACAGCTAATGGCTTTAGAAGAAGGAAGTTTCAATTCAAACGGCATTCCCTTGTTCAATACAATCTGACTATAAAGCATCTGAATTGCACTTGAGGGAGAAATGCCAAGCTGAGAAAAGAATACTCTCAGCATTGTCCTTGAGATTCATATCTATTCTTGCATAAACAGCGGATGTATTTGCCATAGTATCGCCTCCCTTTTTCTTTATTATGTTCGCTTTTGCTTGCAATGCAAGCATTTGCGCAAATTATTTTGTAACGTAACTTTGAATTTTATACGCCTCTTAAGGCAGAAAGCGAATATTTATGGGATTTTTTATCGGGGCTATTTCATTCCAGAGACAAGCCCACCAATAGCACCAATGGCAGCTCCCTATCGTTTCTTTTGGTGGAAGCAACTCTGACAAAGCCGTCAATGAACGAAGTGCCATGCAAATGACTACAGTCTATGCCTGCGTCAGGATTCTTTCGGGTCCAGGACTGCCGGTCCATGTTTATAAGTATACTGACTCCGGTAGTAAAGAAAAGGCAATCAAGCATCCTCTGTATCGACTGATTCACGATGAGCCAAATCCAGAAATGACGTACTTTGTCTTCCGAGAGACTTTGATGACGCAATCTTTTCTAATATTGAGCAGCAATCTCTCGAATTTGTGAAGTACACCTTGGAACCTTGGATTGTCCGTTGGGAACAGTCCATCAACCGTGCCCTTCTATCTGAAACAGAGAAGCCTACGAAATCAAGACCGGTATGAGTCGTCCAAGCTATCCCATCTCATGGATGCAGAAACTTGGATGGATGCACATACGGCCATCGATATGGGTTTTGCCGATGAAATTCTGACAAGACCTGCAGAGATACCTGTAGAAAACAACATCGCTTTACTATATGCTTTTCTCTCGTGCATCTGTGATCAACTCTCTTATGGATAAGTTGGCTGCCAAATGCCACATCAAGAAACCAGAAATACCAGAACGCTCCGTAGATTCTCTCATGAAGCGTCTTGACCTAATCAAACAAACTATGATAATTCCTCTCAACCATTTCCCTCGCAACTTATTTTTTTATCTCTTTTCTTTTGCCATATTGTTATTTATGCCTTCATCCTTCTTGACCAGCTCCTTATAGCGAATGGCATACATAGAATACCAATCAAGACAGGAATTGTAATAAGTAGATATGGTGACCAGATAAGCTTCCCAAAAATACGAAAAGTATTCGTTCTGAAAATATCTGTTGAACTTCCTACCAATGGTATTAAATCCAATGCTTTTTGCATCCCATAAGGAAGATATTCTGCAATCATCATTGGTCCATATACAACAGCCAGACTAAGCAGTAAGGTAAGTACATTATTTTTTTACAGCCGCTGATATAAACATAACAATTCCGGCAAAACCTATTGCTCCAAGCAGTACAAAGGCATATTCATAAATTTCTGCCTGCAGCATATTCATAGGTGCAACAGCAATCAGCTTGATATTCTGAATCGGCATATCCCATCCGGCAGTTCCCATAAAAAACAACTGCGATATAATACTTGAAACAGCAAGTAATGCAAATAACTCCACTGTAAACGAGAAACCAGTAAGAATTTTGGCAAGAGCGATTTTCCCCCAACCATTTCGAGTCGTCAATACTAATGTGCTTGTATTATCATGCCATTCGCCAGCAAATAAAGAGGATAAAACAATTCCAAGAAACAAAGCCATCACAACTCCCAGATTCGCAACCGTACTACCAAGAAGCGTTGACCATCCTTCTACCCATTCATAATGAAATGGTTTTTTCTACCTTTCGCTCCATCTGATGCAAAAACTCTTTTTTCAGCTCCTACCTGACCACTGATCTCCAAAAACTCATCAAGCACCTGCTGTCTTCTTTCATAGAAACCTGTTAACTTATCCGGATCAACATAGCTTATCATCGTTTTATAATTACTGGTATCTCGAAGCTCCGGATACAATGTTCCGAGCCAACTATTCACTATCTGCCAGTCTGTCTTTTTCCAGTTCTTCCTCCATACCGTCAGCTTCCATTTGCTGATAATCACTTACTATTTGTCTGCAAGGTTTCATCAGTCAATTCTCCACCAAATGAAAGTGCATATTCCTGACTATCCTTTATTACTGTATATCCATCAAAATTATTGCCAAAAGCACTTGTATAGTCATCTGAGCTGCCAAAACCGAACCATTGAAACGAAAGTATGCTTCCAAAAATTACACAATAAACAAAACAACAACAACACATATTTTTAACAATTTTCTTTCGCCATAACTTTTTTTTATGCTCTAACCAAAATAGTTCCATTCTATTTCCCTCCTTCCTCTGTGGGAAAATAAAATAAATAAAGATCTTCCAATGTAGCTTCACAAGGAACCGCTCGCTCACTAGGCATATTGTCTGAAATAATACGCAATATAATTTCTTTTCCTTCGTGCCGTAAATTGGCAACCGTTGTTTTTGTCTGCCATTGTCTAGCTTCTTGTGGAGAAACAGAAAGCTCCCAAACCTTACCATTTGCCTTGTGAATCAACTCAGGAACCGTACCCTGCAATACAAGTTTTCCCTTTTTCATCAATAGCACTTCATCTGCTATTGCTTCTATATCCGATACAATATGTGTGGAAAGAATTACAATTTTATCGCCTGCATACTCTGAGAGCAGATTACGAAAACGGACACGCTCTTTCGGATCAAGTCCTGCAGTCGGCTCATCCAAAATCAAAATTTTCGGATTATTAAGTAACGCCTGTGCAATTCCTACTCTTTGTTTCATACCACCGGAAAAAGTTTTTACTTTTTTGTTTGCCACATGGCTTAAATCAACTACTTCCAACAATTCAGTCACACGTTTTTTTGCAACATTCTTCGGTATTCCTTTCAGTGCTGCAATGTACATTAAGAACTCCACCGCAGTATAATTTGGATAATATCCAAAATCCTGTGGTAAATACCCCAACACATTCCGGTAATCTGCCCCCATCGAAGTTACTTCTTTTCCATCCAGCAATACCTCCCCTGAGGTTGACTCCAAAACAGCACATAGCATACGCATCAATGTTGTTTTACCAGCACCGTTAGCCCCCAAAAGACCATATACTCCCGGCTTTAAGGTTGCACTAACACAATCTACCGCTATTTTCCTGCCATACTGTTTTGTTAAACGATCAAGCGACAATTCCATACATTTTTCCTTCCTTTCTCATCTTTGCAATATAATGAATTTCATTTATAAAGAACATAGCAAAAATCAAAAATGTAACAATCCACACCCCCACTGCTGATGTTTCATATAACCATGGCAATATTCTTGCTGACATCCCCCAACAAATGCAGGAACCCAGCATTACAATCGCACATATCTGTAAACTCTGTTTCTTTTGCAAACGGATCAAACGCAGCAACGCAACCATACACACTAAGTATGGAACCAGGCAGTATAGGACCATCTGTCCAATCTCTTTATAAGAATTTTGAAAATAAACTTCCATACACAAAAGAATTGTTATACACACCAAATTAGCAGCCCCAGCCAAAACCAGCTTTGCTAACGTGATTTGGGCACCAGAAGCTCTTGTTACCGCTTCCATCTCGCTCATTCCATAATACTGGCTTTTAAAAAATTGCTGGCATGATAGCTAATACAAACAGCGGCATAAAAAATTGGTATATTCTTTTGGCACGTCCGCAATACTGGCAATTGTTAAACAAACTATAAATAACGTTACTGCCTGCAAACCAAATATTGGAATACCTTCAAAGCGAAATACATCTGAAAGATAGTGAAAGAAACCTGTCCTCGGTTCTGCCCTAGTCACTTCCTGTTCCCGTACAATTTTAGTGCAAAGCTTAATCGTTTCCTCTAATCTTTTTTAGGCTGTACTTCCTCTCCCTAAAGATTGCTGTAAATAGACCTTCAAATTTTTATCTTTCATTTTCCTTGCTCCTTTCTCATAATTTTTAAAGCATTACGAACCCTGCTTTGTGCTGTTCGCATATTGCATCCCATCACTTTTGCAATCTCTCCAAAACTAAGTTGTTCTCCAAAGCGTAGAATGACTGCTTCCCTTTGTTCTGATGATAAAAAATTCAAAAAATAGCTTATCTCTGCCCTATCCTCTAGCCGAACTATGTCGTTATACTCATGCACTATAATTTCTTCATCTTCTAATGGATAAAACTCAACATTCCTACTTTCATCAATACATAAATGATTTGCAATCGTGTATAGATAAGCCTTAAATTTCTTTTTTTCCCTTTATATCCGGATAAATTCTTAAACAACTTCAAAAATGTTTCCTGAGTCAGGTCTTCTGCTTTTTCCAGATTAGAGCAATGCCACCTACAGTAACGTAAAATAGATGTATAATAGCGTTTTTTATCAATTCTTCTGCTGCATTTTTCATTTCAAGTAGAATCTGTTCCACTAATTCGTCATCACTCAACACGCATCAGGCTCCTTTCCATTAAATATCTATATATATAAATAACGGGTTATGCACTTAAAATGATTAAAAAGATTCCTCATTTTTTGAGGCATCATCAGAATGTGTGAGCAGGTAGCTGCCTCTGGCAACACACTTATCCTTTATTCTGCTTGCACTGGTCATTATATTGTATCCTGTTCTTATCATTCAAAAAGAACATACAGATTGTAAATCACCTGATGCTTTAATGCGGCATCTTAGGGATAATGGAATTTCCATCTCAGGGAGTTCACAAAAGCAACAACTAATCAATACCGGATATTTTCACTAATATAAAGGATATCGTTTTTTGTATCTTCCTCTAACAGACTTCCATTCACTTCATATATGAGATTAACGCAAACATACAATATGATACAAAACTAAAGTCTCTTTTATATGGAAAAATGATGTTTATAGAAACTGCGCTTAAAAATATTGCATTAGAACACAATTATGACAGAAATTGATTCCAGCAAAGTATCTATGATATGTACGATAAAGCAATCAGCAGCTACAAAAATGCACCAGCCGGAACCCGTGAAGATATAAAAAAAATACCAGAACAACAAACTAAATCTTCAAGGCTCCATACAAAAATGCCATTGCTCACAACGATGTGGTATATGATACCCGTTTCAAAAAAAAATGGATCCATCCAGACCAATGAAGCAGTGTCTGATTTTAGAAATGGGAGATGCCGTACATAAATTTCAAAACAATCGGCGATTACATCATCCTTATCTGTTACTACTTAAAATTACTGAAAGTCTCTAAAACAGAGATCAAATCATTCATCCGTGAATTTGAAAAGATTACAAGAGAATACGAATCTTCTGTAAACCCGAATGTTTCAGCTATTTCGATTCATCTGATTTGTTCTCTCGCTTAAACATCTTAAAAAATTCCATATAATGCTTGCATATTTTACCTGCCTATAGTATATTATAGATAGCAATTGGGGTATGTGTTTGCGGACACATACTTGGAGAATCAGGTGATCCGGCTCCTCTTTTCTTAATAAAAATAGGCGTTTGCAAAACGCCACAGAACCACACAAATACGGCATTTTTTGTTACCAAATTAAAATAACTCCTCACCGGATATGGTATAATGAGGTTGACTAAAAACACAAAAACCATGTACCCAAGAAAGGAGTTATTCTGATACATATGATACCATATAAACAGCTTTTTCTTTTGGCAGATATTTTTCAAAATTGCCAAAATAAATTTAATAATGACAAACCTGCATTTCTTTCTCTATTAGAAACCCCATATCGATATTGATGAGTTTATTCCGATTTCTTTTAGAAATCATTTTCTATGCATCAACGGGAAGATCCCGTAAAATACCCTTTGTTTGCTTTCCTGTGGGCTTTGATTATCCAGCGTATCTTCTCAGTCAATCCCTACAGACCAGCTTCTTTTAACTTTTTCTGGTTTACTCGAAAAACCGCTTCGTGATTTCTGCGGTTTTACCAAAGTCCTGATGCCTCTAAGATTTTACGCTTCAAACAGGACTTTTTAGATGATCTGCAGCTTGTTTTTGATAAACTTGTTGATATCCACCGAACAATCTGTCAGGCTGTTGATTCCGCAAAGCCGATATGACCATCTTTTTGATTCTTCAGGCATTGAAGCTTTTGTTACTGAGAATAATCCCAAGTATGCTAACCGTATTATCAGAACGGCTTAAGGCTTATGCAAAAAGCTAACTTTTAGCTTTCGACAGGAATTATGATCATATAAAAACCGCTTATGGTTCTATGCCTTCGCGCGTCTGCTAATCCTGAAAATTAAACAGTTATACATCAATGGGCATTTCTGTTATGTCTTCAAATTTGGCATCGTACCAACGGTCTTGGAATCATCAGGCATATCGCTTTTTTTATAACAAAAACTTTATAGCTTTTGTCTGACATTACCGTTGAAAAAAGAAATCTGATTCACCTGATGAAGACAAGTTGTCCATGATTCCAGCTTTAATTTCCAACCCTGAAAGATTTCTTTTTAAAGCATCCATTGATTAATCCCAAAACTTTTTCTTGGCGATGCTGCTTTTGATACTGCTGACCTCTATCCCAGAAAACTTCTTACCGGTAGTACGTTCGGAGATCATAAACACTTTTGATAAAGCTTATATCCCACTGAATTCCAGGGGCGGCTGTGCTTGAAAAGGACTACACGATTAATGAAAAGGGATTCCCCTGCTGTCCCTCATGATGATTCACTTCCCCATGAAATATGAAGAATATCAAAACTCAGAAGCAGTGTTACCAGATATAAGTTTGTCTGTCCTAAGATAAGTGGATCAAAAATGCATCTACTGGCAGATCTTGAAAAACCAGCGTCACTGTGATTCACTTCCCATGAAATATGAAGAATATCAAAACTCCATGTTACCACAGTTTGTCTGTCCCTGTGGATCAAAATGAATGGTGTCATATTTATCCATGTACGGCTTCTTCTTCATGGCAAATGGTTATATTTGTCAAAGGATCTCCCGTGCCTATCCTGGCTATCCGTGGTACAGAAGAATGGAATAACACTTCTACAAAATCAGAACCACCGTAGAAAGAGATATTAACCATCAAGGATAATCTTTTGTTCGGTCGAAGAAGAACTCAGAATGAGAAAAACACTTCACGCCGATCTGGTCACTTGCAGGAATTGCCCAACTGATAACTGTTCATTGTACTTTCGGATAAATCAATCATCACAGGTATTCGCAGCTTAAAACCTCTTATTGGCAGGACTTACCAGCTCAATAAAGTCTACGGCTTGTTAAAGTGCGCCTAAACACAGCTCAATATCCGTTTTCGTCATTAAAATCATGCTATGCTCAAATTCTGTTTCTTTATTTTGATTCAAGTTTGCGGAACGAGCATCGCGAGTTTTCGCAATTACCTATTTTAATACGGTAGTCAAAGGAACACCTAATGACTACCATATTTTATTCTGCCGCTTCCAACACTCAATCTGGCATATTCTTCATCTTTATGCTTTCCAGTTTTCCTGCCACGCACCGACAATTCCACAAGCTCATCATCGTCGATATGCTTCATAGCCTTATGAATATCCTTCATAACCCTTTGTCCTGGTTGTCACTCTGAAAATACATCAAATTTGTTTTCCAACTGTAAATGGATTATCTAATATTCTTTGATCTCCTTATGTGTATTTTTTGATTTTTCCTTTGGAATCTTTCGCCCTGTGCCACTTCCGTCTGCTTGGGCGCCAGACGCTCCCTTTAAGAAGTACGAGCCTGCGGCTTTTTCGCCTGTTCTTTCTTTTTTCTTCCTCATGATTGAATTTCTCCACGCCATTGTTGAGCCTGTCATCAATCATGTTATAATACACTCCTCCAGCTCCTCGATCTTGGCAAGCGGCTTATATTCTGCCAGCTTAGCAATCAGCTTTTTGCCTGTCTTTTCGCTGTCCTCGTCAATTCCCTCATCAATAGATGTCTGCAAAAAAATCTGTAATGGCTTCACATTACCCGCTTTTTATATCATTTGCAATCATTTGAACCTGTGCTTCCCTGTCCCGGCACCAAATCTCTGTATTCAAAAAGTGTCAATATCATAAGATAACTGATCAGGATTCCTGCGCAAGCGTCTGTATCTTTTGCTTCCTGTCTCCCCCTGTCATTAACCTCTTTTATCGAGATATCTTTTAATCCAGTTTTAAGGGCATCCTGCACTGTGGGGCTATCCCGAAGCTCTGGTGTGTAATTCAGAAAATCACATCTATGCAATTTCACTCTGATAATATCTGCTTCCTCATCTTCCATTCTTCTGTGCATCAATGTGCGCATATTGACACCAGTGAAGGTATTCCATGCATATCTTACTCATCTGCAAACACTTACTTCTTTTAATTTTTCATGGTAAATTTCTCAGCGTACTTCGCTAATAAAGCGAATGTTCTCTTTCTTGTTACTTACTGCTCTAACGCTGTGTTGTTCATGATGAACCTCCTTCTGAAATTGAATTGAAAAAAGGCACTCTAATGGAATGCTAATATAAAAATAAGGGGACACACATTTTTCTAAGCGCATCCACTTCTTTATGCCACTCATTATCCGTATTTGCAAAGTCCGTAACCTCTGCTCCTTTTTCGTGATTATCAAAATCAAATACAATAAATCTGCATGTACCATTTGACAATAAAGGATATACACCCAAATTATCTGATCCATCTTCTTTGTGCCTAACTCGTGAGCAATTATTTTTACATCCAGACTTATCATTTTAGTATTTTTGCATTCATCACAAAACACCTTCTCTTTACGTTGTTTAAGGGCAAAAACCGGTCATTCAACGATTAGCACATTGTGAAGAAATAGCCCCGTTCTTTCCTCTTCTGGCATAGCCATCTTCTCTTCCCAAAACATCGAAAGAAACATTGCCATTTCTCTGTAATATACAGTGGATTTACAATACGATTCCCTTGATCAGGTCATATTCTTCTGCACTTTCTATTTTTCTTCAAAAAGGATTCACCCCTTCATATGAAATGCCTGCTTTCTTCAATTTATCTTTTTAATATCTTGTTCTCATATTCAAGCAACCTAACCATCTTTCTCAATGAATCTGCATCATATGCTTCTATGTTCAAACAACTACCTAATTCTTATTATCAGCATAACCGATTCAATAACTTGTTAGTATTTGTTCAAATATTTTTCAGTACTTATTTTTTCTTATTGACGCACTTCTCTGTCAATCGTACATTATACACAAAAAAACGAAAAGAAGGAGGTGTTCGTATGGCTACTTCAAGTATTACTCATAATTTTGTCGTATCAATCCAAATAGCGTGAAAACATTTTATCGCAGCGATTGATGAAGCTGACCGTGACCGCACACCAAAAGCGAACACTTCCCGGACGTCAGTTGGTAAACCCACCATCTTAGCTTTAATGTCAAAGAGGAAGCAAACTCTTAAATATTAAAAATTCTTCAATAAAAATCCTCTAAAACAATAGGTATTTCACTATCTCTTAGAGGATATTTCTTTAATTTAAATGGTATCTGGTAATATTTTTCCAATTTTTCGGGAAACCCATTTTATTCAATAATTCAACTTCACTTATATGCTCTACCTCTCTGTTTACTCGGTCAATCTCCTTTATGAGCTTTTCTTTTAAATTCCAGAAAATCTTTTCCCCCGGTAATAGATATCTAAAAAAAAAGCACCACAGCAAACAAATCTTGTTTTCCTTTTTCGTACTGATTACCGCTCTGTGGTAATAAAGTTTTTATGAAGCGGTGTATCCGCAATGTGCATCTACTGTTCTGTATGTAAACAGTCGTTCCCCATGGCACATACATTCCTATACTTAGTGAGAACAGATAGAAACTGTTCCATCTGATGCTGATTCAAAGGTTCAAAGTTTTTTTGATACTTTTGATTTTAAGGGACTGCGGAAACACTCGGAACATTTTTGATAAGTTTCCAAACGTAAGTACATTTGCCAAAACCCATAATGGAATTTCACCATATGTCTTGCGGTAATAGTTGATATATGTATAATCTGTGGTCGTTGTTGCCCGTTTCAAGGTCGCTATCAACTTTACGATTGTTGTATGATTTCTTTTTTGTATTATATAATTATTAGCATCCAGGTACTGCTTCTGCTCTGCTCCATACATTTCAGTAAAATAATATGACATCAAAAGAACGCATCTGCCGCTCAATCTGCAGTAAATATTTAAAACAACTCTCTAAGCTCTGCATCAAACTTATACAGACTGACTATTTCTTCCAAAAAACTTGTTCCTGCTTTATATTTTTTTTGTGTTTGATATTCTAAAAAGATGTTTATATCCTCCCCATAAGAGGAAAATATCCTATTTGGCGTAACATCTCTTCCGCATATTCTCCGTCTTTTATTTTTTTATTCCCTTTTCATCAGTGATCCAGGAAACCTGGTCACTAAAAAGAAAGAAATTTTTTCGGTGTCTGCATCTCATTTCTCCTTAAAACAAAAAGAGGAGAGACCCGCAGGCTCTCCCCCCGCCTGTAGGCTTCTCAAGTTTCTACAGAACGATCACTGAGCTTAGTATACGTCATTTTAAATGTCCTGTCAATACGCCAAAACATTCTCTCTGTCATATCAGGCTCAAAATTATTCTATGCTATTTTTCTCCAAATTATCATTCTTTTTTATCAGCTTTTTAGAATTTATTTGATTTAAAAATACATGAAAAAAGCGACAGTCTGATTTACATTTTGTATTTCTGCCGCTTCTTTTTTTTCTTATTCTGTTTTTCTTTTTTCTCCAACTCCCGGAGGACTTCAGCGCCGTACTTATCAATCATCCGTACCAGAAAATCAATGCACCGCTCAAATTCAATATTCTGTTGCATAAGCTCCTCCCGTTATTGTTTTGATCTGAGCTTATTTTACAGAACCTGCCGGAAAACCACATTGAATAGAAATCCGAAAGAGTAATCTCC
>VOFK01001813.1_pt1 | contig 36795 bp, 54 predicted proteins | sample 5384121 | NCBI WGS metagenome assembly VOFK01 (sample SAMN12384730, study PRJNA508395) | human gut metagenome | isolation source: healthy gut J | host: Homo sapiens | reverse complement strand
AAAAATTCCTACCCAACTTTTTTGTATCAAATGAACAATCATTCTCTATATAATTTTTATATTTTTCTTTCATCCTACTACTTTTACTCCTATTAAAAAAACTTATTTATTTTTACGATACTTGACTGCTAAAGAAAGAATTAACAAGCAGAAAAAGAATTCTACTGATGTTTCTACTAAAAGCATTACTTCATCACTACAAAGTAGTGCATATAACGTATATGATAGACTACTTACAACCCAAAGTATCCATGACTTTAAACTTAAGTCATTTGATTTTTTTGTCTTTACTAATTTGATAGCTTGAGGTATATAAGAAATCATAGTACACATTGTTACTATTCCTAATAATATATTTTCTAACATAATTACTCCTTACCTTTTTTATTGTATCAAAAATAAATTGTTTTTTATAGGCATATTAATTATTTGTGGTCTTTTTTTACTTATTTACACTTTTCTTTTCTAATTCTAGTAATAATAATTTATTTTTTTAGTCCTCCACCATAACCAACTAGCTCATTATTTTTTCCGATGACTCTGTGGCAAGGGATAATTAGACAAATTTTATTCCAACCTACCGCACCTCCTACTGCTTGACTAGACATTTTAGAAATATGTCTGGAGGTGGCAATTTCTTGTGCAATGGCGCTATAGGTGGTTGTTTTACCATATGGTATTTTATTCATGATATCAATAACTTCTTTTCTAAAGTCAGTTAGATTTTCTATTTTATATTTAGGAGTAAAATCAGGTACTTGCCCGCTAAAGTATATATCTAACCATTTGGCTGTTTCTTTGAAAATAGGTAAATCTTTTGTCTTACTATTTTCTTTTAACTTCTTTATATCAGAGGAGTTTTTAAAACATAGACAGGTTAAATAGGTTCCATCACTATTCATTATTAAATCGTCATATCCTTCTGGAGTTTTATATTCCCATTTATACATAAGTTTAGATCCTTTCTAGATTGTCTTTTACATTTTATCTTACAATACTTTTTAACTGTCTACTTGATAAAATTGGTATTTTCAAGATTATACATTTTCTTAATTAGCCTATTTAAAAGTTTATTTTTTGTCATTTTATTATATTTTTCAGCCATTTTTTCTGGAGTAATAGTAAATTCTTTAGTTGAACTTAATATTTCATATTGAACGCCACCATCTTCAATAAATTTATTAGTCTCATAAAAACCGTTTTTGAGATAAAATTCTTTTCGAAGTGTTTTTTCATCATAAATATCTTTTAGAGGTCTTTCTATACTAAGTACTACTGTTTCGTGTTTATTTAATAAATCAGCTAATATTTTAGAACCATATCCTTTTTTTCTTTTATTTTTTTCTACGGCTAAATACATCAAATATGTAAAATCTTCACAGTTAACTATATATTCTAGTCCTATTAATTCTTCGTTATCAACGATACCATTAAATTCTACATTTTTCTCTTTGGCACAAAGTCTTAATACCCAAAGTGGAAAACGCTCATCTTTATCAAATGAGCTTAGATATATATTTTGTATTTTTTTCTTTTTCTTGATCTTAGAATAATTTATATATTTTAACTGCATCTTATACCTCCATATTTTAGTAGCAAACTATATAACTGAAATTATTTCTTATAAAAATGAAAATCACAACAGTCTCCACCATATCCCAAGGTTTTTGTTCTGGTAAAGCCTATTTTCTTTAGTCCACCATAAGTAATATCATCAACATCGCAGAAAAGATGGCATAGTTTAGCGCAACCATTTTCGACGCAAGCGGTATGCCAAAGACATTTTTTAATAGTTACGTCAAAATAGTTTTTACCGCATTTTTGTTCATTCTCTTGTAAATCTGTTTTCTTCATAATTTTAAGAAATATTTTACTGTAAATTGAATAGAAACCCGGTACAACTTCCATTTTTTTGCATAGATGCATGTTTCTTGCTAGCAATTTTATTAAGCATATATTTGCGGATATAGTTATATGACTCTTCTTCTGAAATATTTTCTTTTAAAAGTGTCTTATATAAAAGCTATACGAGGAAGAATCGTTTGAATAAGAGTTTTCATTTGCTCTTTTGATTTATCTTTACTGTTTTTTATAAGTTCATCAAGTATTACTACCTGCTTAGAAAACAAGTCAGTTCCCTTAACACTCCCAAATTCTTCAATTAAAAATGCTTTTATCATCTTTTGTTGTTTGATTTTCATTATTACATCATCTCCCAAATTACTATATTAGTTAATACATTACTTTTGTTGTACTAATTTTCATATATATCGTCATTTATTTTTAGTACTATTTTCCATTCTTCTTTTATCAATTATATACCATTTTTTAAAAATTCTTTTAATATATTTGTTGCCCATCTTCTAAATTGAATAGCTCTATCAGAGTTAATTCTATAATCAACAGAAATTACGGCGTCTAAATTGTAATATTGAACATTTCTTTTGAAAATCCTATTTTATTCTTTTTGAACTATTGAGAATTTCTCGGCAGGTGAATTTTTATCAAGTTCAAAATCATTATATATATTCTTTTAGTTTACAGATAAACAGGCATGATCAATTGTACCAGTAATAAGTCTACTCACTTTAGCAACAATTAGTTCAGGATTTTCATGCATTCCATTATCTATCCAATTTAAAACTATAGAAACAAATGAATATTTATAAAAATCTGTTATAAATTTTTTATCTTCTTCTCGTAAATTTTTACCTTTAGATTTTTTCAAGTATTTCACTATATATTATAGGATACACTAATCTATACAAATTACTTCTTAATACTTCTACGGAAACAGAATAATAAATATTTTTTACGAAGATTTTTTCTTCCTCCATTATTTTAAAAATAAGTAAAAATTTATCTTCCCATTTTTCACATTCATCTTTTTTCTCTAATATATTATCAACTTCATCTATACAAATCCACTCAATTAAATCTCTAATGTCTTGAAAATGATAATAAAAAGTTTGTCTATTTATATCACATTTATTCGCAATATCATTAATTGTTATTTTATTGAAAGGTTTTTCTTTTAATAAATCTTTAAATGTATATGCTATTGCTTTCTTTTGTAGTTAAACTACTCACTTATTTATCACCCATAATATATTATACATTAAAAAATATGAAATAAATATTTCATATTTAATTTTTATTTAAATAAACCACTTTCTTTAAATAATATTTCAAGATCAGTTCCTTTAATTTTCTTTTTAACTATTTTTATAGCTTGCTTTTCAGCAAATGTTAATGGAAGCTCATCAACTGACTTTTTTATCTACAGCATAGTAACATGCTTTTAATAGTTCTCTAACATCATATTTACTACCCCAAACTTCTGGCACAGCTCTATCAAATTTTAAAAGTGTATAAACTGCTTCCATACCTGTACGTATTGAATATTCTGTAGTAAATATTGTATCTCTTGGTGTTTCTGCGAATTGTCCAACAAATGCAAAGTTAATTGATTCTTTTGGTACTACAAGTGGTCTATCTTTTTCTTCACGTGGTTGGAAAAATGCATTTATATATGGCATATAGCATGTTGTTGTATTACATTTATCAGCATACTTTTCAATTTCATTAGTTGGAATTCTATATGATATAGCCATTCTTCACATATTTCTTTTCCTGTACATGTTTTTATTGCTTTTTCTATAAAATTACCCTGCTTAGTAGTATTTAAAGCATATACCCAAACTAAAATACTATTTTTATTTTGAGATTTAAATTGTGGTTGTCTATTAATTGTCCAAGATAAATACCAATTTTCTGTACTATCTTTTACAGTTACAATTCCTCCTGTTGTAACCTTTCCTTTTCTTGGGTCACGTTTACATATATTTATAATGTGTTTAATTATATTTTCATCACTTACTTCTATAGTCGCACTCATCCAGTTTGTTAAATCTACATTCCCACAGAATTTATCTGGATTACCAAATTCACCATTAGAAGCCTGTGAAGCAATATTCTTCCATAAATCCCATGATTCACCATTTCCATTTTTTATTTTTGATAAATCTGGTGCATTATTTTGATCTCCATAACAAGATGTATCTGTACAACAACCATTTGTAATAAATACTAAATCGTCTTCTATTAAATCTATTGTTTTTTCAAGGCCTTTATTTTCATATATAATTTGAGTTGCTACTTTTTTTTGTTTTGTTTAGATTCAAATATAACATTTTTAACATCTATTCCATATTCAATTTTTACACCATTACTTTCTAAATATTTTGTAAGGGGTAAAATCATTGATTCATATTGATTATATTTTGTAAATCTTAAAGCTGAAAAATCTGGTAATCCATCTATATGATGAACATATCTGCATAGATATCTTTTCATTTCTAATGCAGATGACCATTTTTGAAATGCAAACATTGTTTGCCAATATAACCAAAAATTTGTTTCCCAAAATGAGTCTGGCAATACATCTGATATTTTTTTTATTTTCTAAATCCTTTTCTGGTGTAATAAATAATTTAGATAATGCAAGTGCTGATTTTTTTATCAAGTTTAAACATTTTATCAGTATGTGCATCTTCACCACAATTTATAGTTGCCCTGCATAGTGAATAATTCGGATCATGTTTATTAAGCCAATAATATTCATCTAATACAGAAACATTTGGGGTTTCAATTGATGGAACACTTCTAAACATATCCCACATACATTCAAAGTGATTATCCATTTCACGTCCACCACGCATATAAAAGCCTTTAGTGACATCTTTTCTTCCATCACATGAGCCACCGGCTAAATCTAATTTTTCTAACAAATGAATATGTTTCGCCTTGCATTTGTCCATCTCTTACTAAATAGAATGCTGCTGAAAGTCCTGCTAAACCTGTACCAATTATATAAGCAGATTTTTTATCTACTCCTTCTGGTTTTTCTGGGCGGGCAAAAGCTTCATATGTTCCTGATCCATAATACATAAATATCCCTCCTTATTGATCATTAGTTAAATTGTATTATTTTCAACATTTTTATTCAATAATCATTTTTTTGAGCATGTAAAAATAATAATACATAAAAGCAAAAATGGAGTAATATCTATACACTAATACTCAATTGTAATAATTTTATATTATATAGTATTTCAATTCAAATTACTATTTATGAAGCTAGTTATAATCACAACTTCAAACTAATATTTTTAATTTCTTTCTTCTTAAAATACACTTTAATCTTTAAAACATTTTACTAATAAAGGCTTAATTAATTCATAAATAAATACTGCCATGAAATTTATTAAGAATACTACTAATATTAAACTAATGTTTATCGATGTTACACTTATTAATTTTCCAACTGGTGTAATAAACACTATAAGTTCAATTAAAATTATTAATAATAGTCCATAATTCATTGCTTTATTAGAAAATAATCCTTGTTTAATAACTGATTGTTTTAAGTTTCTACAAGATAGTGAATAAACAATTTCTTGTATTACCATTGAAAGAAGCGCTAAAGACATAGCTATTTCTTGTCCATACATTTTCAGACTAATAAAATAAGTAAGAACTACAAACAGAGTTTCAATTATAGCTGAAAATGCGATACTAGCTTTAATAAATGGTGTAAATAACGGTTTGTTTATTCCTCTTGGTTTTTTATTCATTATGCCATCTTCACTCTTTTCAAAGGACAAACATATACTAGGAATAGAATCTGTTACTAAGTCAATAAATAAAATATAAATTGGTAATAAAATTGTCGTTTTAGTAAACAACCCTATGATAATAGTAAATATTTCAGCAAAATTACTTGATAATGAAAATACTATGTTATTTCTAATATTATTATATATTCTTCTTCCTTCTTCAATTGCTACGACTATCGTTGAAAAAGAATCATCCATTAATACTATATCAGAAGCTGACTTTGTAACATCAGTGCCTGTAATACCCATTCCTACACCAACATGAGCATCTTTAATAGCTGGAGCATCATTTACTCCATCTCCTGTCATCGCTACTATTTTTCCGCTGCTTTGAAGTGCAAAAACAATTTTTTCTTTATGAGTTGGATTAACTCTTGCATAAACAGAATATTTTTTAACAATATCTTCTAGTTCTTTATCATTATATTTATCAAGTTCGCTTCCAAGTATTGCTTCATTATCACTGGTTATAATACCAACATCCTTAGCAATAGTAGTTGCCGTATCTATAGAGTCACCTGTAATCATAATAGGTCTAATTCCTGCATTTTTACATAAAGCAACACTTTCCTTAACGCTTTTTCTTGGTGGATCTATCATGCCTAAAATACCAGCAAAAAGATAAATTATTTTCCTCTTTTTTTCTAATTCTTTAATATTTTTTGGTACATAATCTAACTTTTTTATAAGCAAATCCTAAAGTCCTTAGTGCATTTTTTAGAAAAATTCTTAACTTTATCTAAAACCTCTTCTTTTTTTGAGTCTTAGATAAATTTACTTTTTTTCAATTAAAGAATCCATACTACCCTTGCATAAAACATAGACATTATCATCTATTTTATTTAAAGTAGTAAACATCTTTCTATCACTATCAAATGGTACATCTAATAATCTTTCACATTTTTTTCTTAAATTAAGGGAATTAATTTTTTTATTATATAAATAAGCATATAAACAAGTTTCTGTAGGATCACCCACATATTTATCTTTATAAATAAGACCATCATTACAAAGAGCACATATGTAATTAAGCATCTTTTCATCTATTACATATTCATCCTTAACAGTCATTTTATTTTTTGCGTTATAGTACCTGTCTTATCAGAGCAAATAATATCTATTGCTCCTAATGTTTCTACAGCTTGCATTTGTTTTACTACGGTTTTCTTTTTTGCTAGATTAGATATTCCAACAGATAAAGTTATTGTAATTACAGTTGGTAGTCCCTCAGGAATAGCAGCAACTGCGAGTGATGAACATAGCATTATAATTTCAAGTATAGTATATTTATTAATTAAAGCTAAAATAAAGATAAAGATTAGAATAACAAATACTATTAATGTTATCTTTTTAGATAGTTCTTTTATCTTTAATTGCAATGGAGTTTCAATTCTATCAATTTCATTTAGTGATAATGCAATTTTACCTAACTCACTATTCTTTCCTGTACTTACAACTATACCAGTACATTTTCCATTTGTAATATTTGTTCCTAAAAACAACATATTTTTTTGTTCTTGAATAATTAAATTTTCTTTTAAAACATCAGCACTTTTTTGAACTGGAATACTTTCCCCTGTTAAAGTAGATTCATCTACTTTTAAGTTTTCACATCTAAGTATTCTAATATCAGCAGGAACTGTTTCTCCAGATTCCAAATATATTATATCCCCCGGGACCAGTTCTTTAGTATTTATTATTAGTATTTTGTCATCTCTTTTTTACTTTAGAAGTACTGGTTTCATATTTTTTTAAATCTTTTAATATTAAAGCAGATTTTTCTTCTTGTATAAATCCAACAATAGCATTTATAAAAACTACAAAAAGAATAACAATAGTATCAGTATACTCATGGGAATAAAAACATCCATAAAAATATAAAAGTACTGCAACAACTAATAATATGATAATCATCGTATCATTAAACTGCTTTTAAAAACCTTAAAATTAATGGTGCTTTCTTTTTATTTAAAATAATATTTTGTCCATAATCATTTAATCTTTTCTTTGCTTCTTTACTATCTAATCCATCAATATTACTATTCAATGTTTTAAATATATCTTCTTCGTTTTTAAAATACACTTTTTCTCATCTCCATTTTATTACTTTTTAGTCTGTCTTTTCTTCAACAATTTACTATTTATCACTTTCCTCTAATGACAAATTAAAGTCTAATTTATATAATCTATCTTATTTTATATTCTACTAATATTTTATCATGGATGCTATCAAGTGATATTTTTAATCAATTTATAACTTCATACACATGTATACTACTTTCTATTTTGGTAAAAAAGACAAGTCCAATAAATGCTAAAAAAATAAATAGTAATCCTACACAAAATAAAACTTTTTCTGCTGGATTTTTTTACAAATCTCATCACATAGCTTTTATTTGGATTCTGTGGACTATAGAAAACATCTAATTCTGTGCCTATAGGAAAATGTTCTTTTAATACATTGGTAGAAATATGGATATTACTATTAATTATTAAATTTTTTTCTTGAACATCATTTTCTACTTTAGTTTTTATTTTATTAAAAGACGACGACTTATTTACAATCCAACCATATTTAAGTCTTTGATTATATTTAGTACCGTTAACAATATACTCTACTATAGGAAAATGTACTCCATTATTATTCCATAATGTGTACTTTTATAACTTTTCCTTTTGTTGTTAGGCTACATTGTTCAACCATCTTTTTTGTCCTTACTCTTAAATATTAACGATAAAATTAATAGAATTAAGCCTATCAACATAAATATTACAAAAAAACTTATTTTCATTTTTCTAATCTCCCTTGCAACTTCTAATCTCCCTTGCAACTTACTATTTCATTTAAATCTTATCATAAATATCATTAATTATCTATACTACATTTTTTAATAACTTCATTTATTAGTTTTTCGATTTCAACGTAATTTTCTATTTCATGTATTCCAAAACATTTTCTTCCTAAATCTTTAAATGATGCTCCTGAGTGGAATACTATTTTTCTATCTATAATGATAAATCTATCATGATAAGAATCATTTTTTATAAATTTTATATTATTATATTGTTTCAAGTATTTTTTCCTTAAATTAGCATTCATATTTGATGAAATAATTATTATATCTTTATCAATACTTCTTAGCTCGTCTAATAATACTTTTCCTACATAATTATCTATAATTATTATTTCATCTTTTGCAAGATTGAATATTTCTAATAGTACAGAATAAGCATCATAAATATCACCTTTAAAAAATATAGAATCTTTTGTTATTTCTTTTGGATTAAATTTATCAAATAATTCATCTATTCTCTTTGTGTTATGATCAACTTTTTCTTCTAAAAGTAAAAAACGTCTAGGTAATATATTTTTATTATAATTAATATAATGTCTCATTTTTACAAATGTATCCATTATTCTAATACTTGTTTGGATTGCCTCTTTTGATTTTAGAATTGTTGCGAGCATATACACTCCTTGTTCAGTAAATACTCTAGGATTAGTTCTGGATTTTGAACTAATATTTGCGGTCGCATTTTGCGACCACAAAACATCAACTTCTTTATCATTTGTTATCCACGATATCCTACTAGGAAACTTTTCCTTATTTCTATTTACTGCTTCATTAACCCTTTTTGTTTCTACATTATATAATTTTGCTAAATCAGAATCTAACATTACCTCCTTTCCATAAATTTCATAAATCATGTTTTCAATGTTTATAACATCTTTATCTACTATTTCATTCATAATTAAACCTCCATCTTTAGAATAAAAAATAGTATTAATTATTTATACTACAATTCTTAATAACTTCATTTACTAGTTTATCAATTTCAATCTTGTTTTCTATTTCATTAATTCCAAAACATTTATTGCCTAGATCTTTAAATGATGCTCCTGAGTGGAATACTCTTTTTCTATCTATAATTATAAATCTGTCATGATATGAATCATTTTTTATAAATGATACATTATTATACTGTTTTAAATATTTTTTCTTTTGAATCTCATCTATACTAGACGAAACTATTAAGATTTTTTTATGAATTATTCTTAATATATCAAGTAATTCTTTTCCAGCGTAATTATCAATAATTATTATCTCTTCTTCTGATAATTTAAAAATTTCTATTAAAACTGAGTATGCATCATATATATCATTCTTATAAAATATAGAGTTTTTAGTTATTAATTTCGGATTAAACTTGTCAAATAATTCATCTATTCTCTTTTTGTATTATTATCAATTTTTTCTTCTAAAAGTAAATATTTACGTGGTAATAATTGCTCATTATATTTAATGTAATGTCTCATTTTTACAAATGTATCCATTATTCTAATACTTACTTCAGTAGCTATTTTTGATTTTAGTATTGTTGCAAGCATATACACTCCTTGTTCAGTAAATACTCTTGGATTTGATCTAGACATAGAACTTATATTTGCGGTCGAAAATTTCGACCACAAATTATTTTTTTCTTCATTAGTTAAAATCCAACTAAATCTTCTTGGGAATTTTTCTGGATTATTCTTAACTGCTTCATTAACCCTTTTTGTTTCTACATTATATAATTTTTGCTAAATCAGAATCTAGCATTACCTCCTTTCCATCAATTTCATAAATCATATTTTCAATGTTTATAACATCTTTCTCTGCTATTTCATTCATAATTAAACCTCCATATTTAGAATAAAAAAAAAAGGATATCCCCTCATCCTATTGAAAGGGATATCCCGCAACATGCAATAATTCTTCCTTGCTTTAAAAAAATTATAACCTTAGCGTCCAAATTGTCATATTAACTCATAGCAAGATAATTAATACAGTTTATATATATCATACCCTTCTTATAAATACAATCGAACAAAGTTATTTTTTATTAATATATTTTTCTAATATATGCATATCCTTTATTTACTTGGTCTTTTTTGTTTTATTTAATTTATTAAATTTACCATCATATAAATCTTCTAATTTCTTATCTGTTTTTGTGTATTGAAATTATTTACATGTATTTTTTTTTTCAACTTGGAACTGAAAAACATATTTTCCTAGGACACGGTCAAACAAACATTTAAAATTTCTTATTTTTCAACACTTTTTCTTTCAAGTAGCGATATAGATTCCACGTGATATGTTCTTGGAAACATGTTGAAAAGTTCTACTTCCATAACCTTATAATTATTTAATCTATTAATATCTCTAGCTAATGTTATAGGATCACATGAAACGTAAATAATATTTTTAGCACTACTATTATTTAAAACATCAATTGCCCTCTTATCAATTCCTTTTCTTGGGGGATCTACAATTATAGTGTCGCAATCAAACTTTTGCCTAGTAATTATATCCTCAGCCTTGCCACAAATAAACTCGACATTTTTTATTTTATTTAATTCTTTATTTTTATTGGCATTTTTGATAGCGTCTTCTACTACCTCGACTCCAATAACGCTATTAACGTATTTACTTATAGAAAGAGAAATTGTTCCAACGCCACAATAAAGATCAAGAACTTTTTTGGCTTTTTTATCTTTTACTACACTTATTATTTTAGAATATAACATTTCAACCACTTCTTTATTAACCTGAAAGAATGACTTGTTAGAAACATAATATTTATAATCTAGGATAGTTGATGTTATTTCATTATTTTTGATGCTTTTATTGTTGATAATAACGCTATCGGCAAGAGGCAAAAATACATTTTCATTATTTACTTGACCAGATATATCTATCATGATTTGATCTGTATAATTACCAATTCTTATCATAATAGTTTTGATACCTTTTTCTAAAGTAACAAGCGCCTTAAGTTTAGAAATAACAACATTTATTTTTTCATCTACTAATAAGCATTTATCTATTTCAACATAATCATTACTGTCTTCTTTCAATAAACAAAGTTTTCCTTCTTGAACATGTAGGGTTATTTTATTACGGTAATTATATTCTCTGCCAGAATTAATTTTTGCTATTTTTATTTTTTGGGAAGCAAACTTTTCTAAGATATCTTCTACTTTCCTCTTTTTTATACTGATTTTCATCTTCTATTTTCATATGTTCCAATTGGCAACCGCCACATATTCCGTAATATTTGCATTTTGCAGCTATCCTGTTGTGACTTTCTTTTAAATAACTTGCTACATTAGCTTCTAAATATTTTTTCTTTTCCTTTGTTATGTTTATATTAATTTCTTCTGTTGGAAGAGCGTTTTTTACAAAACAAATTTTATTATCTACGTTAATAATGCCTCTACCAAAATCATCTAGTTTTTCTACTGTGTAACTCATGCTTATCACCTGTTTTAATTATACATAATTTTTTATAAATTTGCCATACTAAAGATGGTGATCAAGATGAAGCAAATTATCGAAAATCTTAAACAACAAACAGGAGTCAGTAAAGATTATATATATAGACATTTTACTATTGATAAGGTTGAACTAGATTTAATATTTAACGAAGTGTTAACTTCATCTGATAATATTAATGATTTTATTTTTGACAAGACTTACTAAGCTTAAAAGAAGAGCCTTAAAAAATTTAGTTAATACTTTACCTGATAGAAATATTTTGGAAATAAAAGAGGATGAAATACTTTATTATGTTAATAATGGTTTTTTTAGTTATTATTACCAAATATCAAATGCTCGCAATTGAAGAGAGAATAAATTTAGATCGTGGAGTGAGTGAAGTCAGTAGTGAGATAAATATTAAAGGTCCAAAAGATGCTTTTTCTGAAACGTTTAATATTAATTTAGGTCTTATTAGGAAAAGAATCAAAAGTTGCGACTTAGAATGTTTTGATACTACTATAGGTAGAAAAACTGAGACTAGAGTTGGAATTTTATATATGCGAAATATTACAGATCAGGATTTAATTGAAAAAGTCAAATTAAAGCTTTCAACTATTGATATTGATGGAATTATTGATTCGACTTATTTAAAAGAAAATTTAGAGTCTAAAAATAATAGTTTTTTTCCAACTGTGATGTCTACAGAACGACCTGATAAAGCTTCTATGGCCTTATTAGAAGGAAAAGTTGTGGTAATTGTTGATATGAGCCCTTATGTTTTGATTATGCCAAACTTTTTTCTTGATTTTTTTCATACTGTTGATGACTATTATCAAAAACCTGCCAATACAACTTTTATAAGATTAGTAAGATTGTTTGCTTTTATAATCGCAATATTTGTACCAGCTTTATATATAATGGTCACAACACATAACCATGATTTTATTAGTTTAGATATTTTACTCTCTTAAAGCCCAAAGAGAAAGTGTCCCGTTTTCAGCTTTAACGGAAGCCTTATTTATGATGCTTTGTTTTTGAAATATTAAGAAAAGTGATGTGCGGATGTCCGCAACTAGTGGTAGTGCTATTTCGATATTAGGAGGTTTAATTTTAGGAGATGCTGCGGTAAGTGCCGGAATTATATCCCCTATTATGATTATTGTAATAGCTATATCAGCAATTTCGGGACTAACTTTTACTTCAATAGAACTCGTTAGTGCCATTAGATGGTGGAGACTAATCATGATGATTTTAGCCGCAGCTTTTGGTGTTACTGGTATTATTATAGGAACCATAGTGTTATTTATTAGACTGTTGACGATAAAAAACTTTGATAGAAAATATTTAACTCCTTTTATCCCATTCATAAAAAGCGAACTAAAGGATAGTTTTATAAAAACGGATAATGAAGGTGAAAAATATCGTAACAGAGCCTTAACTCATAATGTGAAAAGAGGTCATTTTTAGATGAAGAAGAAAAATATACTTTATTTTTATCTTTTTTACTTATCTTAATGATAAGGTGGTTGTTCTAAATATGAAGAGTTGAACAATTTATCAATAATTAGTAATATTATAATTACATATAAAGATGGTTTATATATTGTATCAATGCAAGAAATTATTCCTCAAAAGGGAGAAAATAAAATTAATTATGATTATAAATATAGAACTGGTAGTGGAAAAAATCTCGCTAAGGCTTTTTCAAATATAATTGACCATTCTCCCAAAAAAATATATTTAAGACGAGTGCAGAATGTAATTATAGATTATAAAAATCGAAAAAAAATAATGAAAGCTTTTTTAGAGTATGATCGTAAATATAAAAACATAAGTCGTGAAGCATCTATTGTTCTTACTAAGAATGATTTAGGAAAGGTACTTAAAATAAATAGTGATTATAAATATATAGATAGTGTTTTAAAAGAGAAGAAGAGGACTTTATATAAAGTTAGTGGAATATATAAAAAAAAGAAGAGGCTTAGAATTCCTCTTATAAAAATTAATGATAAAGAACTTATATTTAGTAAATTTATTTACTTACAAGTATAACCGTCATTTTCATAATATTTTTTGGCGGTATTATATTTTGAAAACATATTTTTAAGAGTCATATCTTTAGGATATGATGTTTTTGTTTCTTGAGATAGACTGATATAACTAGTGTTATCGACTACAGAATAATATGAGCCAACTAAAGAGGCAAAATAATTAAGTTTTATTCTTGATTCACTGGAAATTGATGTTCCTTGGTTATATTCGTTGTTATATTTGGAATTGTTTTCAAATTTTAAATCTATTTTTTCAACTTCACTATTTTTATACCTAGTAGTAATTACTATTTTATAGTTGTCAATTGCACTTTTAGAGCACGTTAATATGACATTTGGCAATACTACATTTTTATTAGTCTCACTACTTTTAGGTTTTAAGACTCTTAGAAGTGGTGGCACAATAATCAAACTAGATAAAAATAGCATCAGTAAAATAACTAAGAAACTTTTTTTAGACTCTGTCATAACTTTCTCCTATAATATTTCAACATTATCATCTTTTGGTGTTGTTATGGTTGCTGTTTTTTCATTTGTTTTAGCAAGAGATGCTTCTATAAACATCTTATCTAATTCTTGTTGTTCTTTCTTATTTGTTGTGACAATAGTTTTATCATCAAGTTTAATTAGTTTAATGAATTTAGTTAAAAGTAGGCATAAAATAGTAAAGGAAATGATTGCTATTAACAAAATGAAAACATCTAAATATAATTCCTTCTTTATAACTAAAATAAGGGAAATAAGGGAAAACGATAGAACAACTGATGTAACGGTGATACCAAGTATATATCCAAAAAAATTAATATTATAAATATAATTTGGAGATTTTTTTCCTTTTATAGAATAAATGGCTAAGGCTGTAATATAAATACCTGAAAAAATAATTAATGGTGAAAATATTACATCCATAAAATTTCGTACAAAATAAGTTATACTATTCATTTATATCGCTCCTCTTCTATCTTAAATCATAATATAATGTTAACACAATTAATTATTTTTTTCAATTAATATTACTCTTTTTGATTAAGAATACGTAATTTAATAAGGAGATATGAGATAAGTAATAATAATGCGCCAAATATTATATAATAATTTAATTCTATATTCTTACTATTAAAACTAGTGGGCATGGTTATTATTTCAGGATTACTAGTAGATGAATCTTGATCTATTGTTTTATTATCAGATGATGTATGTTCAGAAGTACTTGGGATATATTTTAGTTTAGCTGGTACAAAGGTAGTTTTTATAGGAGAGGTCTTTTCCCATTTTGCATAAAGAATAAGATTACCCGTAGTAAGAGAGGTAATTTTATTATTATATTCATCAAACCACCCCAAAAAAGTTATAACCTGCTAATGTAGGAATAAAAAGTGTTTGATTTAAAATGGAATATGTTCTTAAAATAAAGGTATCATTATCTAAATAGTATTTGACCTCATATAACGAAAGATTCCAAGTAGCGCTTATAGTAATATCATCTGTTAAAGTTATTTTATCTCCGGGATTATATATATCATTATCAACTTTCCATCCATTAAAGGTATAACCTGTTTTTTTCAAATGTATTATTATCTAAAATATAGTTAGTATCTTCTGATTCATAATTAATAGAGTTTTGATCATTTTCATATGTAATTTTATAAATGTTTTTGACTTTGTTAAAATGGGGAGTTAAGATGTTTCCCTTACCTATTACTTTTATAGTAATTATTTTCCCTGATATATTTAGTTTTAAGGACTTTACTTCACCATTGTTAGATAAGTAATATTTATATAATTCTTCATTATCTACATAAACTATATAAATTGTTTCATCTTTTTCGTTGTTCACTGAAAAATTAAGTGATTGATAGTCATCGGTATTTTCATATGTAAGTTCATAGTCTTCACCACTAAATGAGTGATCATAGACTTTTTCATCAGGGGTAGTTACTGTTGTCTCGACAAAGTCTCCACTCGATTCAACGGTAGATTCATCTGTTAAAAGTTTATCATATACATTTATTTCAATTGTTTTTTCAAGATTATATTTATCAATATAAATTTTTACATAATAGGTTCCAATTTCTGTTGGGTTAATGCTTGACGTAGTTAATATGATCCCACTTGGTGTGGTGGTCTCAAAATTAATAGTATATGTACTTTCACTAGAATTTATGATTGATACTCTATCAGTTAAATTTATATTTGTATCTTTGCTTGATGAAAAAAGAAGTAGCCTCTATTATTGGCAAAGTATCTTCTTCTTGAATCTTATTTTCTTCTAAAATATTAATATCATTATCATCGTTAATTATGTCATCATATGTTTTTTCGGTAGCATAAACTGTTTTAGGAAAAATACATAATAAAAATAATAAAACAACCAAATACCCTCTTGTTTTCATAAAAGTCTCCCTAGTTGTATTATAAAACAATTAATTAAGAATTACTAGGCTTTTTGGGTCAGAAAAAATTTTTGAGGTTAAGCTAGATATTTGTTTTACTTTCTTGTAATTATATTTAAAGAATAAAATAAATAATATTAGTAAAACTAATAAGAGAAAAATATTTCCTAAAAATAAGAAATAATCGTATATTCCATGAGTAATAATAGGTATTAAGATACTTAATAAAATATTTTTTCGATATAATTTCTTATTATGATTATTTAGGGATAGTTTAGCTAAGAGTAAGTAATAACCCATTACTATTCCAAAAGAGGCATGTCCTGGGATAGAAGTTATTGATCTTAGAATAGCAGCTTCTATTCCATAAGACATAACATATAAAACTATTTTCTAAGGCTGCAAAACCTAGTGAAATAAAAAGTAGTATAAATAATGATATCATAGGGTTGATCAAAATTTTTATTATTAAAGCCAATAGCTTTTGCAAAAATCCATTTACACCCTTCTTCTACTAGGGCTACCCCAATAAAAATATAAATGGCTAGCTCAAGGGCACTCATTTGATCGGTATCATATCCAAAAAAAGGAATCAATAATTCTAAAATAATATTAATAATAAAAACAAGTAAACATGATGATATGCCAGAGACAAAAAGTCCAACTAAAAGTGAAGTTGGTTCTTTTTCACTATCTTTTGTATAAATATATCTACATATAAGCGCTATAGGTAAAATCGCTAATATAAATAAAATAACTTGTTGCATAAATTCACCACTATTCTATAAATAGATTGTAGCAAAGATATTTATTTTGAACAAGTTATAATATTATATTTTTTATTTTGTAGACACTTTCAAAGAAAATAAAAACGTTGATAGTTCAACGTTAATTTCATTATGGTGGAGCATAGCGGGATCGAACCGCTGACCTCCACGGTGCAAACGTGGCGCTCTCCCAGCTGAGCTAATGCCCCATAATTACCAGTTCTCTCAACCAGTAATTAGATTATAGCATAGTGCTTTTTCAAAAGTCAACTATTAATTGTGAAATTTTTTAGAAAGTATAGTTTTTTCATTAAAAACTCCCCTATTATTACTAATAATATGTTTATATCCTCTTCTAAAATCATCAAAAGATGGAACGACCTTTACTTTGGTAAAAGCATATGAATATAAATAGCGCTCTAAAAGAAATTTATCAAAGTAATAATTCTTACGTTTATTTTCAACAGTTACCTTATATAATAAAAATAAAATCATAATTAGGTAATTTATACTAAAATGACTAGGTAAAAAGAATGTCAAAATAACTATCATGAAATACGAAATATAAATTGTATAAGTAAAGCTTTTTTTGAATGATAAAAAAAGTGATAAAAATAAATTTACTATTTTACCACCATCCAAGGGATATATTGGTAATAGATTAAAAAATAGAATACTATAGTGAATAGGCTTAAGTAAATGAATGGAATTTTTGTAGGGATAAAATTTTAACAAAAGTATGTAGGTTACTACTTGTACTAGCGGTCCATTTATTAGGACAAAGAAATTCTTTTATTCTAGAGACGTTAAGTTCACTACTGAATTTAGAAATTCCCCCTGTTGGATACATATATATCTTGTCAACTTTAAATTTAAAGATTGCGGCTGTTAAAAAATGACCTAGTTCATGAAAAAAAATTAAAAAAATATATACAAAAATAAAAGGGTTCAAAGTATCCTATGAGAATGGAGAGCAAAGCAAAAACATATACTGTGGGATGAATATAAAAATATTTAGATATATTTTTTATAATCTAGAAATTTTCCCTTTTCTTCAAATAATAAATATATTTTTTTATCTTTGGCCTCTCCTATTAAGTCTCCTTTTTTGACATAATCATACATTTTAATATTTTTTTCGGTAATGTTACTATACCAAACATCTATACCATTAATTTGTTCTATGATAACAGTATTACCATACCCTTCTTTGTTACCAATAAAAATTACGATACCACTTTCTAGAGCGGGAACTAAGTAGTTGTCGCTAACGGTTAATTTTACACCATCTTTATAGACACTTTCCTTGCTATATGAAAGCTTTTCTGTAAATACTTGTTTAGTCTCTTCTACTTCACCAATATATTTACCAAAATATTTATTATAGATTTTTTTTTTAAAGTTTGAAAAATGAATACTTTCTTCATATATATGTTCTGAAATTATTTTTTTTTTATTAGTAGCACTGTTTTTGTGCAAATATCATTCCGATTAAAAAGACTATGATTGTTAACAGAATACGATTTATAAATGAATGGAGCATTTTGCGGGGCTTTTTGTAATTGTTAACACTAGTTTTGGTACTATCACTTCTTTGTTTTCGATAATCATCTATATTCATTTTTATCTCCTCAAAGAATTATATGTGCGGCTTTAAAATATATAACTAAATAGTAATAATAAAAAGATGTTAAGCATTTATCTTAGCATCTTTTGTTTCAGTTTTTTTAGGTTTTGTAGTTTTCTTTAGACATTCTTTGCGTGAAAAGTTTTGACGACCTTTTTTATCTGGTCCTAGAGCTTTAACCATAATTTCATCGCCAACCTTAACGACGTCTCCAGCTTTCTTTACTCTTTCTTCAGCAAGTTGTGATACGTGAACCATTCCCTCGCATCCTGGCCATAATTCAACGAAACAACCAAAGTCTTCAACTTTCACGACCTTAGCTAAATATTCTTTGCCCTCTTCAACTTCACGAGCAATTTCTTCAATCATTTTACGAGTCTTATCTATTACTTTTTGATCAGTGTGATAGATTATGACACGTCCGTCGTCTTCTAAATCTACTTTAACAGCATTTATATTATTAACCTCTGTTACATTAGAAGCTTCACAAATGATCTTAGTAATCATTTCTCCACCACGACCAATGACATCTTTAATTTTAGCTGGGTTGATTTTAAATATCTCTGTTTTTGGTGCATATTTAGATACTTCTTTACGAGGTTCGCTGATTTGTTTTGCAATAACATCTAAGATTTCAAGGCGTGCTTTTTTAGCTTGTTTTAGAGCTTCTTTTAATATTTTTTCAGTTACACCCTTAATTTTAATATCCATTTGTAAAGCACATATTCCGTTTTTTGTACCCGCAACTTTAAAGTCCATATCACCTAAGTGATCTTCCATACCTTGAATATCCGTTAAAATTGTATAATCTTTTCCAGCAGTTATAAGTCCCATGGCAATTCCTGCGACTGGAGCTTTGATTGGTACACCAGCAGCCATTAAGGACATACATCCAGCACAAATACTTGCTTGTGATGATGAACCATTAGATTCAAGTATTTCACTTACTACACGGATAGTATATGGGAATTCATCTTCACTAGGAATTACTTGAGCTAAAGCTTTTTCACCTAATGCTCCATGACCTATTTCTCTTCTTCCAGGAGCACCGTAGCGACCTGTTTCTCCTACAGAAAAACTTGGAAAATTATAGTGTAACATGAAGCGTTTTTGATCTTCTATTTCAAGACCATCTAATATTTGATGTTCACCTAATGCCCCTAGAGTTGTTACAGATAGAGCCTGCGTTTCTCCTCTTGTAAATAGAGCTGAACCATGAGTTCTAGGTAGTAAATCTATATCAGTTGATAAAGGTCTTATCTCATCCATTTTTCTACCATCGGCTCTGATATGTTCTTTAACGACTATATTTCTAAATAATTCATATTCTAAATCATCTAATATTTTCATTACTTTAGTAGATAATATAGCTTGTTCTTCATCAGATAATTCTATATTTTCTGTTCTATACTTTTCTACTATTTCTTCTTTCAAGCCATCTACGGCTTCATGCATTTTTAGTTTTTCTTTAATTCTTAATGCTTTGTCTAGTCTATTTGTCGCTAATGATCTTACTTCATCTTCTAATTCCTTAGAGATTTCTAAATGCTCATATTCCATTTTTTCTTCGCCGATTTCAGAAATTATTTCATCTTGGAAAGCAACTAATTCTTTTAGGGCTTCATGTCCTTTCATTAGTCCTTCCAACATTATTTTTTCTGATGCTTCATGGGCACTTGATTCAACCATATTGATGGCATCTTTTGTTCCCGCTACTGTTAAATCAATTAAAGAGTTTTCTAGTTGTTCATGAGTTGGGTTAATAACATATTCCTTATCAATATAACCTACTTTTACTCCCGCAACTGGGCCATTAAATGGTATTTTACTAATTGATGTTGCTAGTGACGAAGCAAATAAGGCTGTTAGTTCTGGTGAACAATCTGGTTCAACACTTAGAACAGTGTTAATTATTTGAACTTCATTTTTAAAATCTTCTGGGAATAGTGGTCGCATGGGTCTATCAATCATACGAGCTGCCAAAGTGGCATTTTCAGTTGGACGACCTTCTCTTTTAATAAAGCCACCTGGTATTTTTCCTACAGAATATAATTTTTTCTTGATAATTTACTGTTAATGGGAAAAAAATCAGATAATAAGTTGACATTTTTTGTTTACAACAACTGCAGTTAGGACTACAGTATCACCATAACGAACTAATACACTACCAGTTGCTTGTTTGGCTAGTTGTCCATGTTCTACAATAAGATTTTTTCCAAAAAAATTCTTTTTAAATACTCTCTTCATTACTTCTCCTTTTATGCTTATTATGTTTGAAAAAAAAGAGACACAAAAAGATAGTGTCTACTTTCTTAATCCTAATTTTTGAATTAATTCACGATATCTTGTAATATCAGTCTTAGCTAAGTATTGTAACATACTACGTCTTTGACCAATCTTCTTAAGTAATCCTCTACGTGAATGATAGTCATGTTTATGTACTTTTAAATGCTCAGTTAAATCATTTATTTCTGATGTTAATATTGCTATTTGTACTTCACATGAACCAGTGTCTTTTTTTCATCTCTTCTGTATTCTTCAATTATTTGTTGTTTCTTTTCTTTTGTTAAAGCCATTGTTTAAACCTTCCTTTCATAAAATTCACCAAAACTGAGTAAGAGGTCGGAATTTCCTCTAACTAAGAATCAGCAGTACATATAATATACTAAAAATATAATTAAATTGCAAGGCTTTTATTATAAATAAAGATAAAAAGACTCAATTATTCCAAATTAAGTCTTTTTTCTAAGTTTATAGTTGTAATTTTATAATAGACAAAGCAAATTATTATGTTAAGAATTAGTGACGCTAATAGGAAGATTTGTAAGAAGGACATTGGTGGTGTATTTTGTTCTAAATATTTACTCCAATTATTATTAAAATATATAGGAATGATTAAGAATAGCGCTACAAATAATTGAGTGATATAATAAACGGCTATCATATATAAGAATGAGAAAAAGCCCTTATTCTTATTATGCATTTGACCTATTGAAATGGATAAATATATTAGAAGTTGTTGCATTATTACGCCGACGAAGAAAGAAGCAAATATTAATGAGAAGAACACGATATCACAATCTTTTAAAATATCTAAGGCCCAAATAACATCTGCAGTTTTGGACATAGATTCCAAATATACCAATACCAAGACAGATGGCTGATACTAAAGTGCTTGCGGCTATTGCTACTATAGTGGTAATTAATTTTGATAAAATTAGACTACTCTTTTTAACTGGAAGAGTATTCATGAGATACCCTCATCCTTTACAATGTTTTTATAAAAACGGATACAACCTATTATCCATGTTGCAAAAGGTAGAGAAAAAGTAGCAACTATATATATAGCAAAGATAAAAGCATATGATATTTGAAACAAGGTTATTTTATCTGATAAATAATATGCTCCTCTAGCTAGTGTAGACATTAATATAGCGACTATATAGATTGGCACCATAATCTTAAAGATGTTTTTCAAATCATATTTTAATAGTTTATTTAACATTTAAATTCCTCCCTAAAAATAGCATCTATAGTTTTATTTTCTTTTATTTCTAAGTTCATCTGCATTTTCAAATAAAACAATTTCTCCATTTTTAATAAAAATAACATCATCTAATATTTTTTCGATATCTGAAATTAAATGAGTTGAAATAATGATACTTGATGTCTGTTTAAAATTTTGTAAAATGGTATTTAGAATGTAGTCTCTACCTGCAGGGTCAACTCCGCCTATCGGTTCATCTAATACATAAAGATCTGCTTCTCTACTCATAACAAGAATAAGTTGAACCTTTTCTTTTGTTCCCTTTGACATTGTTTTAAGTTTAGCATCTTTATCAATATTTAAATCATTTAATAATTTCAAAGCCTTATCTTTATTAAAATCTTCATAGAAGTCTTCGAATAAAGATATTATTTCACTGACTTTTGAATTTGTATTTAAATACGTTCTTTCAGGTAAATAAGAAATTATCTTTTTACTATCTACGCCTGGTTTTTGTCCCTTTATTAATATGCTTCCTTCAGTTGGTGTTAACAAATCGTTAATTAGTTTAATTATAGTGGTTTTTCCACTACCATTTGGTCCTAATAGACCATAAATCTTGCCTGGTTCTATTTGAAGATTAATATTTTTTAATGCTTGAAATGTTCCATAGCTTTTACTTACATTTTTGAATTCTATTAAATTCATATACTCTCCTTTATTTTCCTTGTAAATAAGAAATAATTTCTTCTTTACTCACATTTAACTTTTTCATATTTTTTAAAAAGTCATCAACAGTTGATTGTAAGACTTCCTTTTTCATCTTGTTAATTATTTTCTTATCTTCGGTTACAAATTTACCACTGGTTCTTTTAGTAATAATTAAGGATTTTTCTTCCAGTTCTGTTAGAGCTCTTTTTGAACTGTATTTGGATTAACACCAGTAATAAGAGCAAATTCTCTAACTGATGGTAATTTACTACCCGGTTCATATGTTCCGATAATTATTTTTTTTCGGTAAGTTGTTCTAACAATTGTTTATAAATCGGAATATTATCACTAAATATAAACTTTTTCTTCCATATTCCATCTCCTTTTTGTATTAATTAACTAATACAGTTATACAATTATAATATGCTTTTGTCAAGAAAAAAAGAACATATTAGATGTTCTTTACAATATACTATTTAAAGATTCTGCGTTTAGGAAGTGTCTTTGCTTTTGATTTAGTCTTATTTTGTTGATATACCTTTATGAAGTCTGAATGTGATAGATTACTACTAGCTAATTCTAATTCTTTTTTATAGGCTTCTAATTTATTTTTCATATTTTTTATTTTCCATACATATCACCTCTTGTGGTTATATATTATATAACATTTTCCATATTTTTAAAAGTATTTTTTTCATTTTTATAGATGGCAAGGTAGGATTCTTCATAAGTAAAAATAACCTTATCATCTATATTATAAGTATTTTCTAATTTGCACCCATTTAATATTTTATTTTTTGTGATGAGGTCTACTGCTATTTTAGGATAGTCAAATAAATCATTAACTGTTAAGACATGATAATTGCCATTTTTTAGATCGTCTAGATTGAAACTTTCTTCAATTTTGAATTTTCCTTGACGTGTTCTTTTTAAATTAGTCATGGTTAGTAAAACATTAAGGGATTCGCCTATATCTCTTATTAAACTTCTAATATAGGTACCCTTACTAACTGTACAGCTAAAAGTAAAACCCGTATCATCTTTTGTTAGAAGTTTTATACTTTTGATAGTGACCTCTTTTTTAGGAAGTGGTACTTCAATATTTTGTCGGGCATATTCATATAATTTTTTGCCATTTACTTTAACAGCTGAATATTTCGGAACTTCCTGGTAATAGGTTTTTTCAAATGACTTAAGAACCTCTTCTAATCTAGCAAGAGAAAAATCACTACACTCTTCAATTATATTTCCGCTAATATCTAGGGTATCTGTTTTTATGCCAGCTTTTACTTCGGCAATATATTCTTTATCAAGGGATGTTAAGCATTCACTTAATTTTGTGTAGGAACCAAGAGTTAGAACTAGGACACCTGTCGCTAGAGGGGATCAAGGGTACCGGTATGTCCTACCTTTGATATGTCAAGCGTTTTAGAAACTATATCAGCAACATCGCGGGAAGTCATATTTTTATCCTTATTTATTACTAAGACCCCATTTAAATTATAGTTATTGTAATATTCTTCTAATGTTAAATTATTTTCATCTATTATAGCAGCAGTTCTTTTTACCAACATAACGAATATGCCATGGTTCATATTTATGAGGAGTTATTTTTTCTTTTTCTCTAGGATATCTTAAAATAAATCCATAATCTTTTAAGTATCGATGAATAAACTCGTAGGTATTAAGATATTTAGGATTCAAATAATCATCACACTTTTTGAAAACTCTCTTCAGAATAGATGCTAATATCTAAGGCAAGACCGGTTACATGTTCGCTAGAATTTTTGTTATCTTCTTTTAAATAGCCTTTTTCGATACCTATTTTAATATTTTTTTCTTCTAAAAATTCCTTAAGTTGCAGATAGGCGTTATAAGTCTTTTTTCAACGAGAATTTTTCGCCAAAAGTATTTATAGTTTCAACAAGTGTTAAATTTTGTAATTTATTTTTATTTATTTCATGGTTTTCATTTACTAAAATTTTGTAATCCATAGTATCACCTGAAATTATTTTAGCATAATTACTTTTAAAAACACAAGAAAAGGACTAATATTAGTCCTAACCTTTTGTAAGTTCTTGGAAATAGTAATTGCCATCATCTGTTTTCATAAATTTGTAATGATACATAACCTCATTTTTAGTAGTTCCATTTACAATCTTTACATGTAAAGTAACACTAGTATCATCATTGTCAACTGATGTCAAAGTGGTTGTATAGTTATCACAGGTATCTTCGCCATCAGCAGATTGTAAAAATATAGGCATCTGTTGTTTGATCATATAAATAACGGTTGTTTATGCCTGTTGTAAATGTTAATGGTTGGTATTCTCCTTTGCCAAACATTTTTTCTGTTTGCTTTTTTAAGTCATCACCATTAATTATATAAGTCAAATCATCACTATCACTATATGTTGTGGTGTTTTTAAATAAATAATCTTCACCACAATACCATTTTTTATCGTTGTCATTAATATGTAAACTAGTCGGATAATTACTACAGTTCTTTTTCATGAGTTGTTGGTGTTTTAATATTCGATAAGCTAGGTAGTTTTTGTCTTCAGTTTTTAGAGATGATGAAGCAACTACTCTTTGGTCGTTATAGAAAATATCATTTCGACTATTGCAACCGGTCAAATTAATCCAGCTATATAATTCTTGAACTAGATAACCACTTTTATTAAAAACTTGTTTATTTAATTCAGAGTCACTCTTAGGAGTTTTTATCTCAGGATTTAAATATGTTTTATAAACTAGATAAAGTAAACCTGCTAATAAAATGATAATTATAAATAGTGAGATTTTGTGATTGCTTTTCTTTTCTTTTTTTGGTTTACTGTCACTTATTGGGGTCGGTTCTATCTTTTGTTCTGGTAATTTTTCTCTTTCTATTTGAGGTTTTTCCGGAGGCATTCCGGGTAAAATTGGCGGTGTTTTGTAGTCGACCAGCGGTTTCTTTTGATCTTCTTTAATTGGATCTTCACTCACGTTAGTCTTTTTGGGTATCACTTTGCCATTTACATTTTGACTTGGAATAATTATTCCGGGTGTCTCATATATACTCTGATTAGATTCCTCGGAGTTGTTTTTTATATCCTTTAAAGTATCTTTGGTATCACTAGTCCCAACGACCTTACCAGAATCTGTTACTTGTTCAGGAATTATTACTCCTGGTATTTGATAAGGTAGTTCATCTTTTTTTTGTTATTATTATCATCCATATAAAGCCTCCTATTCTATACTGATTATAGCAATTAACTAAATTACTTTCAAGAAAAAAAGCAGGATATATCCCACTTTACTTATTCTTTAAAAGACTTAATTTTTCTTCTTCCTCTTTTAATTTTTCACGATCTAATTCAACGATATTCTTTGGTGCTTTATTTACATAATTTTCATTGGCTAAGAGTTTTTTTCTTCTTTCAATTGACGCAGTTAACTTTTCAATTTCTTCTAATATCTTATTGTTGTCAACTTCTTCTTGTTCAAAATAATAAGTTATATCAATGTATTTAGATTTATAATTTATGCTTTTTAAAGAAGAAGGTACTTCATTTACAAGATTTTCTTGCTTTATTTTTAATTGTGAAGAATAAACTTTAAGAAGATTTTCTTCTGTTTTTATTTCAACAAGACTATCTTTTGTAACTTTATTGGTAGCTTTTAAGTTTCTAATAGCTACTATATCTTCTAGAACTTTTTTCTAAAATTTCTTTTGATTCGTTAAAGATTTCTTCTTTATTAAATACTGGATATGAAGATATCATAATTGATTCTTGTTCTTTTACAGGTAACATTGAGTAAATTTCTTCTGTTACATATGGCATGAATGGATGAAGAAGTTTTAATATTGTGGTTAAAACATCTAGAAGTACTTTCTTGGTTGTATCATTCATGTTAGCCTTAGAAAGTTCAATATACCAATCACAGAAATCTTCCCAAACGAACTTATATAGTTCATTACCTACATTATGGAAATCATACTTATCCATACTTGAGGTAATACTTTTAATGATTAAATTTTTCTTGGTTAAGATCCATTTATCAGAGATAGTTAAATCACTATAATCAAATTCTCTAGATTTTAAATCTTCGATATTCATTAAGACAAATCTTGAAGCATTCCATAATTTATTAATAAAATTCCATGATGATTTGACTTTTTCGATATCATATCTTAGGTCCATGCCTGGAGCTGAGTTAGTTGTAAGGAAGTATCTAAGAGCATCACAACCATATTCTTCAATTACATCCATTGGATCTACTCCATTGCCTAGAGATTTTGACATTTTTCTACCTTGTTTATCACGAATAAGTCCATGAATAATGCAATCTTTAAATGGACGTTTCCCTGTGAATTCTAAAGCTTGGAAGGTCATACGATTAACCCAGAAAGGGATGATATCATAACCGGTAACCAAAACATTTGTAGGATAGTAACGGTCAAGTAATGTGGTATCATTAGGCCATCCAAGTGATGAAAATGGCCATAGGGCTGATGAAAACCAAGTATCTAAGACATCGCTATCTTGAACCCAACCCTCACCAGGAGATGTTACTTGAACCTTCATTTCTCCATCTTTATACCAAGCAGGTATTTGATGTCCCCACCATAATTGACGAGATATACACCAATCATATGTAATTTCCATCCAATGGTTCATTGTCTTCTCATATCTAGGAGGAACAAAATTTACTTTTGTTTCTTTGTTTTTCTGATTTTCTAAAACTCTATCAGCAAGAGGACGCATCTTAACAAACCATTGTTTTGATAAATATGGTTCAACAACAGCATCACTACGTTCACTGTGACCAACACTATGGGTCATTTCCTCTATTTTTATTAGAAGGTCTTTTTCTTTTAATTCTTCAACTAAATTTTTGCGACACTCTTCGCGAGACATCCCTTGATATTTTCCAGCTAGTTCATTCATAGTAGCATCCTTATTCATGACAACAACCTTAGCTAAATTATGTCTTAGGCCAACTTCAAAGTCATTAGGGTCATGGGCTGGAGTTATTTTAACAACGCCTGTTCCAAATTCGGGATCAGCATGAATATCTCCAATGATAGGTATTTTTTTGTTAACTATTGGTAAAATTACATTTTTCCCGATTAAATTCTTATATCTTTCATCTTTTGGATTAACAGCAACTGCTGTATCACCAAATAGGGTTTCGGGTCTTGTTGTTGCGACTTCAAGATATCTTGAACCATCCTCTAAGAAATATTTTAGATGATAAAAAGCACCTTTATCTTCTTTATATATTACCTCTTCATTAGATAGTGCGGTCATTTGAACTGGATCCCAGTTAATTATTCTTTCACCCTTATAAATAAGACCTTTATTATATAAATCAATGAATACTTTATTAACCGCATCATTTAAACCCTTATCAAGGGTAAAACGTTCATGGTCATAGTCAACACTAATACCCATTTTAGCCCATTGACTATGAATTGTTTTGGCAAATTCATCCTTCCATTCCCAGGCTTTTTCTAGCCAATCTTTTCTATCCATGTCACGTGGATTGATACCTTCTTCACGTAACTTTTTATCGACTTTAGCTTGAGTAGCTATTCCAGCATGATCCATACCTGGTAACCATAGGCAATCGTAACCTTGCATTCTTTTGTAGCGAATAATAATATCTTGAATAGTTACATCCCAGGCATGTCCTAAGTGAAGCTTTCCTGTTACATTTGGAGGAGGAATAACAACGCAAAATGGTTTCTTTGATAGGTCTCCTGACTTAAAATAGCCTTTTTCTTTCCAATAATTATATTTATCTTTTTCTACTTCTAAATGATTATATTTTTTATCTAACATTGTCTTCATCCTTTCTTTTATTCAAAATAAAAAAACTCATCCTTATAATTTTAAGGACGAGTTTTCCCGCGGTACCACCTTATTTACTAAATAGTCTCTTCATTATGTGTTAACGCCACTAACGTATTTCCTACTAAACTCAGGAATATTGCTCCACACGCTACCTTCTAAATCAGTTACTGTATATTTTCACCAACCATATACTCTCTCTAAGTACTTAATTTATACTCCTCGGTTTCATAGCTCTTAGATAGATTATATAATAAGGAGTAGCTTTTTTCAAGTGTTTTAAATGGTTTAACCTGTTTTTTTCTTGATATATGTTTTCGTGTGCAAATAAATATTTTTATATCTTTCTTCAGTTATATCATCTTCAAAACTAAAGCGATTATACATTTTATCTATATAACCTTTACTATCAACAAATTTAAGCATGGTTGAAAAATTATAATCATAGATATAGGCAAAATGACATAATAAAATATCTGCTGCAGAATGAATATTATTATAATTTATTTTTTCTCTTTGTATTAAATCATAATATATTTCATCTGTTATAGTTTCCTTACAGAGATTAGAATTTTCAAATATAGTCTTTTCATCACCTACAGTAGAAAGATAGAGAATATCTGTCTTATCAGCATCTCTGATAATCATTGCGTGAAGTCTTTCATAATTTGTTAAATCATTACTAATACATGGTTTGTTATGATTGGAAATAGCTGTTTTGATTATCTCATCATATTTATCTTCTGTTATAAAATTTCGAATTAGATCATCTTCAAATAATATTTTATTGCCATATTCAGCATGATCAATACTTTCTTTGTCTAAGAATGTATGATAATTTTTTATTTGTTCAAATCTTCCTATATCGTGCAATAGACCAATTAATTCCGCTAAAAGAATATCTTCTTCACTTAAATTTAACATTGTCGCTAAGCGTTTGGAAAGTTCAGCCACACGATATATATGGGATATTTTGAGTTTTATTTGGGCATCTTCGGGATTATAATTTTTTAAATATTTTGTTAAAAAATAGTTTAGCTTTATTATTATCCACTTCTCTACACCTCCATAGAGATTCTATCATTTTTTTCTTGATGCTTCAATAAAGTATGATTATTTAAATAAATATGTTACAATAACTTTGAGGTGAAGTTTATGGAAAGTAGTAAAAGAAAGGATTATTTATCTTGGGATGAATTTTTTATGGGAGTTGCCATTTTATCTTCTGGTCGTAGCAAGGATCCAAATACTCAAGTAGGAGCTTGTATAGTTGATACTAATAATCGTATTTTATCTATTGGTTATAATGGGACTCCAAATGGTTTTGATGATGATTTATTTTATTGGAACCGTGAAGGAAATAATTTAGAAACAAAGTATCCATATGTTTGTCATGCAGAATTAAATGCTATTTTAAATTATCGTGGTAATAGACTTGACTTAAAAGATTCTAAAATATATGTTGATTTATTTCCTTGCAACGAATGTGCAAAAGCTATTATTCAATCAGGCATTAATGAAGTTATATACTTATCTGATAAATATAGGGATACTGATTCTAATAAAGCTTCTAGATTACTTTTTGATAAATGTGGCGTCACTTATAGAAAAATAGATTTGAAAACAGAAATTGATATTAGACTTAATAGTGATAAAAAGATTACTTATAGGAAATGATGAACTCATTTTCTTTTTTTTCATATAATATGGGTAAAAGGAGTGTTTTTATGGTAACAAATTATTATCCATATAATAGTTCTAGAAATGTGTATAGAAATATGCCAAGCTATCGCAGCAATCAAGTGAACTATCCTAATGAACAAAGAGGTTTATTCTTTCCATTTGTAGTTGGTGGACTTGCTGGAACAGCTTTAGGATATGGTATTGCTAATAATAATTACAATAGACCGCCGGTATATTATCAGCCATACTATTATCAACCTTATTACCCACCATATCAAATGAGTGGACCATATTATTATTAAAACAAGATTTTAGTTCTTGTTTTAGTTTGCAGGAAGACTTATATATACTTTAGTTCCTTTACCAAGTGTTGATTCATAGCGTATTTTGCCACCATGGAGCGCTATTATTTCTTTAGAAAGTGAGACACCTAACCCCGTTCCTCTTTCTTTGGTAGTATAAAAGTTTTGGCCTATTTTTTCTAAGACTTCTTTACTCATTCCTACTCCGGTATCGCTAATGATAATATCAACCATATCTTTATGTTCATTTATATCAACGGTAATTGTCGTATCATCACTTTTAGCCTCAACACTATTTTTAAAAATATTTACAAGTACTTGTTTCATTCTGTTATAATCTAAATCTAAATAGATTTCATCATCTGGAATATTAAGTTTTGTTTTGATATTATTCTTTTTAAATAGCGGTTTTAACTCAAGTGATATTTCTTCTAATAAGAGAATTAAATCAACATCTTCCTTATTAATCTTAACTTTCGTATAATCTAGGAAGTCATCCATTAATAATAGTGTTCTATTGATTTCTGAACTAATTATTGGAATGTATTCTTTATATTTTTTATAGTTATCTTCGGCAAGCATATCAAGATATCCTCTACATACAGCTAGGGGGTTTTTTATTTCATGAGTAATTTTAAAAAGTGATGTTCTAATTTCTTTTTCCCTATTTAACTCATTTAAGGTGGAATTGTAATTCATTACCCCTTCACACTTTTCAAATAATAAAAGAATAATATAAGCTGTTGCGACTAAAAAAAGATTACCATAGTGCTAATATTTAGTAATAAAATGATATGGATTAGTGTCAAAAAAAAGATAAAAAGTAGATTGAAAGGCAATGAAAAATGTTCTGATAGAAACAAAGATGGCAGTAATACTTCGTATATTAAGTTCATTCTTCTTCATCAAGCCTGAGTAAATTATAAAATAAAGTACATATTCTATAATAAGTAATATTAAAGAAATATTTAAATTGGTGTAGAGAAATATTATTAGAGTTATAGATATTAATACTGCTGTTTTGGTTTTACGTTTAAGATATGCTATTAATAGTGGTATGTTTAAAAAATACAATGGCATAAGCATAATTTTTTTAAATCTATATTTCTAAATAACATGTATAAAGAAGAAAATAAAGCAATTTCTAAAAATATAGATTTTTCTTCTAAGTCCATATTTTTAATATAGGCAAAATAAATTAAGTATAGTGTTAACGGAAATAGTACATAGGTTATATTTTTGTAAAATGTTATCTAGTATATTCATTTAAATCCCTTCTTTCACCTATATTATATATTTATTATTTGTCGAAGTTTGTCGAATGATGGAGGATTTTGCTATTAAATGTAGTTTTTTGAAGTCATTTTAATAAATTTAGGGGTTGGCAAATGTAAAAAGTATGTTATAATAATAATGTAATTTTTGATGCAGACGTAGTTTAATGGTTAGAATACGGCCTTGCCAAGGGCTGTGATGGGGGTTCGATTCCCCTCGTCTGCTCCATTGAGGAATCTGTTCGGAAAATCCGAACTTACATATATGAATCATTCAAAAGAATGATTTTTTTGTGTTTATAAATCATCCATCCAAAAAGAAAGAATGGTGAAAATAATGAGACAATTTAATACTTATAAGTCAACAATGAAATATTTAACAGATGAAAACTTATCTTTAAATGCTAAGGGATTCCTAATTATTGTTCTATTTAATGATGAAATTATTGGATTAGATATTCAAAAGTATTGTACTGATAATAAAGAAACAATAAAAGATGCTTTACTTGAACTAAGAATCAATAAGTACATTAAGTACGATTCAGAATCTAAAAAATTAATTGCTGCTCCTATTCCATATACTGAATGAGAAAGATTAAAAGACGATATTAAAAGCAAAAAAATAAATACAATGATTGCTTTAAAACAAGACAGAATTACAAGAAGTATTTATGATTGGGAAAATATATTAAGCTTTTTAGAAAAAAAAAAATGAAGCTTATTATTTAGATTTTGTATATGATGATATTAATACTACTACTTCAAATGGTAGAATGATTTCACGTATTATGATGAGTGTATCTCAAAACGAAATAGAAAGAACTTCTGAAAGAACTAAAGTTGGACTTGCTGGTGCAATAAAACGAAGACACATTCCACATCAAGCACCACTTGGTTATAAACATGTAGATAAAATGCTTGTACCTGATGAATCCACTAAAGATATTGTTATTAGAATTTTTGATTTGTATCATAACGGATTATCATATCAAAAAAGTTTAAACAAAGCCAAACAACAATCTGACCTGCTAGATAATGATACAAAAGAAGCAAAAGATATTGTTAATAATTTAAAATTAGCATTTAAATATGTTATAACGCAAGAATATAAAGATAAAATTAATAGTTTTATCAGCCAAGTAGAAAATACAAATAAAGAATATAAGAACATTCAAAAATTATCAACAACTCTTACCAATGTTGACTATAATATTAAAGAAAACAATAAGAAAATAAAAATACTTACCGAAAATAATAAAGCATTTGAATTAAGAGTTAAAAGTCTTACTGAAAAAAATAAGTTTATAAGACTTATTAAATTTATAAAAAACAGATTATTTAATAGAAAAGATAGAGATAAATATCGTGAATTTTCAAGAGATTTATATGAACATGGTGTTATTGAAAATGATACAATTAAAGAATTAAATGAAACTTATAAATTCAGTAAAGAACATAATTCGGTCAAAGAAAAAGATGATTATGATATTGAAATCTAATCATCTTTTTAATCAATCATTATCTGAATTCGTATATTAAGCATTAGATAATTTTTCTTTATATAATTTAGATAAATTGACCATATTATTTGCAGATCTACAATTACAATTACTGCAAGTGCATTGATTTGCCATAACTGCATCTTTTTTCTTTAATTTTTCTGCTATCTTTTTATAGTTTGGAAATTTCATTTTTTATCACTCCTTTTTATAAAAACAATTTGTTTTCTACTATTAAGCTTGTAATTTTCATTATTATAATCTCCTAAAATATTAATGATTTCAAAACCAAATAAATTTAACAATTCTTGATGAAAAAATATTCTTACTGGTAAATTAAACTTCATAATTTTACCATTAGAAAATACATACTTTTTTGAATAATTAATTACTTCTGTATCATAATCATAATAATGTTTTTCATACAACTTACACATCTCATTGTTAATAATGAAGTGATTACATAATTTATATTTTTTTTGTTCTGACATATCGTTTATATTAGGATTAATAATATCAATTATAATTATCGTATTACTATTACTAATTTTTTTTATTCCAGTGAAGAACCGTTTCAAATCATCTAATGTATATAAATAGCAAAAAAGTATTAAAAAGGCAATATGATTAAATCATATATAGTATTAATATTTATGTCTTTCATATCCTGGTTAAACAAATTTCCTTTATACCAACTATTTTTTTCAATGAATTTATTAATAATATTTTGAGAAATATCTAATCCATCATATTGTGAAACAGTATTCGAAAGTAATTTTATTAATCTTCCATTACCAATACCAATTTCTAAAACTCTTGCTGGTTTTATTTTTTTTATTCAATGGATTCAAAACGAAAAATCATCATCATAGTTTGCAAATTCGTTGTTATAAATAAAATTATTATCATATATATTTTTAATTTCGTCATAGTTATTCAATTTTATCCCTCACTTTTAATACATAGATATTTAAAGCAATTGTAATTTCGTTAATCATTTTATCATAATTGTAATTTTTTTGATAAAGGTGTCATATTAATCAAATTTAACATTGATTCTTCATTTAATTCTTTTCTTTCATTTATTGTATATTTTTTTAAAATAATATAATTTTTGTCTATGTTCTTTTCAATTTGCAGTTCATTTTCATATTCTTTAATATGTAAAAGTTCTCTTAATTCATATAAATATTCTTTTTTTGGAGTCACTTTTTAATTATAATTCCATCCTGTTTTAATATTCTATTCATTTCTTTTTCATTAGATGGGGATAGAATATTTAGTATAACATCAACGCTTTTATTTTCTAATGGCATATAGTTTAAATCCGCAACCAATGGAATAAAATTATTTTTAACATAATCTGTTGCGCATTCAACACCGACTTTGGATATATCTACCCCTATAATAAAAGATTGACTGTTGCTTATTAAATTTAAAATCATATTATCATGTGTACCATCACCACATCCCATATCGACTATTACTTGTGAATTACCTTTTTCTATAATTATTTTCGATATTAGTTTGTGTAATTCACAATAAAACCCTTTTTTTATAAATTCCATTCTGTTTTTGAATAAATTTATATCATAAATATTATCAATCCTCAATTTATTTTTTTTTAATAATGTAAAATAGCCTTTTTTTGCAATATCATAGCAATGATTTTTTTCACAAATTAGCAGAGAGAATTTTTTATAAATCTTAATATTACTATGACATATTGGACATATAAAAAATATTTTCTATTTTTTTTTATTAAGCAAATTACTTTTTTTGTATATTCAATTTTTTTTGAGCATATTAATCACCATCAATTTGACAATATTATATCACTTTTTCGTTGATATTTAAAGAAATTGGTTGAATTTTATATAATTTTATGGTAAGTTATATTTAGTGATTGATATTTATGTATCAATTCGTATATTGGAAAAAAGTTGTAGATACCTACGACACTTGCTCCATTTGAAATCAACTTACGGACTTAATGGTTCGTAAGTTTTTTTTTATATAAATAATATCAAAAAAGAGGAAAAATTTATCAAAATAATTTAATCCTCTTTTTATATTTTTTACAATGTGGGAGCAAAAATCGTGTATAACCAGCACTGAATTTATGTTCCCACATAAATTCTACTATAGGAATTTCTATGTCATTTAGTCATTTAATGATTTGATAATTAAATAACAATATATAGGTGCAAATAATGTAACAACAGCAAGTAATATTTTAAAGTAAATAATGTCAGTTGTAAAAGATACAATCAACATTAATATGTATCCAATTATTCTTCCTAATCCAATTGAAATTGAAGTATATCCGATATATTCTTCTCTAAATTTTTCTATTCCACATTCTTTTACTAAATCACCTTTTCTGGTGTTATAAACTACATCAAAAATACAAAATGTAATTATATAACAAAAATTATAAATTATTAAAGAAGTCTTACTAATATTTATTAATAAACCGACAACTCCTGCTACTACAATTATTGAACATAATGATAATATAAACTTTGCACTATTCTTATTATAAAATTTATTATATAACATTAAAGATAACATAGAACATATTGAAAAAATTGTAGTCAATATTCCTAGATTTAAAGATGTTTTAAACGTCATAATAGTTATAATAATTATTAGAGTGCTAATTGAACTTTCTACAATGCCATAGGCTATACCTGATAAATTATATTTTTGTAATTTTTCAAGTTTATTATTTCTAATATACTCTATAAATTTTTTAAAAACTATATTTTTGTTTTTTTCTTCAATTCTTATATCTGTTTTAATGAATAATGTTACTACTATTTGAATAACAGATAATATAAAAAACATATATTGCAATTTTTTTGTAAATGAGTAAAATTCAATTGATGTTCCTAAAATAATAGGAGACACGATATTTATAATTTTACCTAATATTTTTTTTTTTACAGACATATATTTCTTTCTATTGTTATTATTTGTAACATCAATATATATTAATTCATGAGCGCACCAATATAATATTTCTGAAAAGCATATATTATTGCAATAAGAATATAATTAGTTGCAATTTTATTAGATAGTAAAACAATAAAAGAGTATGAATAATGCTCGGGCTACAATTCCAAATGACATTATATGTTTACTTTTAGTTTAGCACATACGTAACTGAACGAAG
>VOFK01000632.1_pt1 | contig 36834 bp, 50 predicted proteins | sample 5384121 | NCBI WGS metagenome assembly VOFK01 (sample SAMN12384730, study PRJNA508395) | human gut metagenome | isolation source: healthy gut J | host: Homo sapiens | reverse complement strand
CAAATAAAAGCTGAATTAAGGTTAATATGGCCAAGACTTTGATTTTAGCTCTAATGTATAAAAGAACTTCCATCAACTGATGAATAATAATAATAAATATCTGGATAGTTCCGAATAAACTCAATCACCACATTATCTACAAATGATAGATGTTTATTTGAATTTTTGATTCAGCTACCCAAACACGATTTCAATGGATTTAAAGAAATCCATTGAAAATCTATTCCCAGAAACTAAGTATGGTTATATAACTTTTGTTACGAAAAATGGTGATTTATAGTGGATATATTTAAGAACAGCTCATTCTTATTTGAATTACTTTTTTTTATATACTGCTTAAATCAGAAAGGACGTGATACCGATTGAAGAAATGAGAATCTACATCCTGAACACCACACGGTTTTACCATGAAGATTTTGAGGAATATCCTGGGGCATGGTTTTTCCGTCCCTGTGGATTTTGAAGAAATTAGGGAACGTCTTGGAGTTCAGAGTGAGGAAGAAATCGAAATTGAAGACTATGAGCTGCCGTTTTCCATTGGAGGCAACACAAGGCTCTGGGAAATCAACGCCCTTTGCCGGATGATACAGGAAATGCAGGGAACGCCCCTCTATTATGAAATGGATGTGGTACAAAAAGCGGTGGTTTTCCAGCTTTACAGAATTTATCGACCATAAAGACCAAATACGCTGCTATCCGGTGCAGGACGGAGAATCCTCGCCCATTATCTGGTGCAGGAGGTACAGTTCTTTGGAGAAGTGCATCCAGACCTGTTGAACCATATCGACTACGCTGCCATTGGTCGGGAACTGGAAACCAGCGAAAACTACCTGTTTACAGACAATGGTATTTTTTATTACCGCTAAAAGGAGGTGGAGGAACTTGGAAGAAATGCGGATTTACATTGCCAACTTAGGCAAATACAATGAGGGAGAACTGGTGGGGGCATGGTTCACGCCGCCTGTGGACTTTGAGGAAGTCAAGGAACGTATCGGTTTGAATGATGAATATGAGGAATACGCCATCCATGACTATGAGCTGCCCTTTGAGATTGACGAATATACCCCCATTGAGGAAATCAACCGCCTGTGTGAAATGGTGGAGGACTTACCGGAATACATTCAGGAGGAACTATCAGAGCTGCAATCCTACTTTGGCAGTATTGAAGAACTCTGTGAGCATGAAGATGATATTATCTGTCATTCTGGCTGTGATGATATGGCGGATGTGGCTCGCTACTATCTGGAAGAAAGCGGACAGCTTGGCGAACTTCCGGCACACTTACAAAACTATATCGACTATGCCGCCTATGGGCGTGACATGGAATTGGAGGGAACCTTTGTTGTCACGAACCACGGCGTATATGAAATCATACGATAGACCCGTCTGTATCTCTTTTTTTGGAAGTACAGGCGGCTTTTTTTTCAGGGGGCGGCTTTTTGCTGCCCCATCTTTTAGAAAAGGACAGACACTATGAAGAAAATACGAAGCTATACCAGTATCTGGTCGGTGGAAAAGGTACTCTATTCCATCAATGATTTTAAGCTGCCATTACCCATCACGTTCACACAGATGGCGTGGTTCGTGGTGTCGGTGTTTGCAGTTATACTCTTGGGGAACCTCCCTCCCCTTTCGTTCATTGACGGGGCATTTTTAAAATATTTCGGCGTACCCTTTGCCCTCACTTGGTTCATGTGCCAGAAGACCTTTGACGGGAAGAAGCCTTACGGCTTCCTGAAATCCGTACTGGCATATCTGGTACGCCCGAAACTGACGTATGCAGGAAAGCCCGTGAAGCTGGAAAAGGAATATCCGGCACAGCCCATCACGGCAGTAAGGAGTGATATTTATGGCATATCCGATTAAGTATATCGAAAATAACCTTGTGTTCAACCATGACGGGGAGTGCTTCGCTTACTATGAGCTGCTTCCCTACAACTATTCCTTTTTAAGCCCCGAACAGAAATATCAGGTACACGATTCATTCCGGCAGCTTATCGCCCAGAACAGGGACGGGAAGATTCACGCCCTGCAAATCAGCACCGAATCCAGCATACGGGCGGCACAGGAACGCTCCAAACAGGAAGTAACAGGCAAGTTAAAGGATGTTGCCTGTGCAAAGATTGACGCACAGACCGAAGCCCTAATTTCCATGATAGGGGAAAATCAGGTGGACTACTGCTTTTTTATCGGCTTTAAGCTGCTTGTTAATGAGCAGGAAGTCACTATGAAGCAGTTTGGCAGGGAAGCAAAGACCGCCGTTTCCGATTTCCTCCACGAAGTCAACCACAAGCTCATGGGGGATTTTGTTTCCATGAGCAATGAAGAAATCTGGCGGTTTCAGAAGATGGAAAAACTGTTGGAAAGTAAAATCTCACGCCGCTTTAAAGTCCGGCGGCTTGACAAGGACGATTTTGGCTATCTGATTGAGCATTTATACGGGCAGACCGGAACCGCCTACGAAGATTATGAGTATTACCTGCCAAAGAAGCGGTTTCAGGAAGAAACGCTGGTGAAATACTATGACCTCATCAAACCCACCCGTTGTCTGATAGAGGAAAACCAGCGGTATCTGAAAATCGAACAGGAAGACGGGACAGTTTATGCCGCCTACTTTACCATCAACAGCATTGTGGGGGAACTGGAACTTCCCATCCTCGGAAATCTTTTACTATCAGCAGCAGCAATTCACTTTTCCCATTGATACCTCTATGAATGTGGAGATTGTCACAAACCGAAAAGCCCTCTCCACGGTACGGAACAAGAAAAAAGAGCTGAAAGATTTGGACAACCACGCATGGCAGAATGACAGCGAAACCAGCACAAACGTGGTGGACGCTTTAGACAGCGTAAATGAGCTGGAATCCACCTTAGACCAGAGCAAGGAATCTATGTATAAGCTGTCCTATGTGGTGCGTGTGACGGCTCCCGACTTGGAGGAACTGAAACGCCGCTGCAATGAGGTGAAAGATTTTTATGACGATTTGAACGTGAAGCTGGTTCGCCCCTTTGGGGATATGCTGGGGCTGCATGGGGAATTTCTCCCTGCCAGCAAACGGTATCTGAACGATTACATCCAGTATGTCACCAGTGATTTCCTTGCTGGTCTTGGCTTCGGGGCAACCCAGATGTTAGGGGAAACGGAGGGAATTTATATCGGGTACAGCCTTGATACGGGAAGAAACGTGTACTTAAAACCTGCCCTTGCCAGTCAAGGGGTAAAAGGCTCCGTCACCAACGCCCTTGCTGCAGCTTTTGTCGGCTCCCTCGGCGGTGGAAAATCATTCAGCAACAACATGATTGTCTATTATTCCGTACTATTTGGGGCACAGGCACTCATTGTTGACCCGAAAGCGGAACGGGGACGGTGGAAAGAAACCCTGCCGGAAATCGCCCATGAAATCAATATCGTAAACCTGACCTCGGAGGAACAGAACAGGGGCTTACTCGACCCGTATGTGATTATGGAGAACCCAAAGGATTCCGAATCACTGGCAATCGACATCCTGACCTTTTTAACGGGCATTTCCAGCCGTGACGGGGAGAAATTCCCTGTTCTTCGGAAAGCCATCCGTGCGGTGACAAACAGTGAGGAACGGGGGCTTTTCAAGGTGATTGAGGAACTACGGGCGGAGGGAACCGCCATCAGCACCAGCATAGCCGACCATATCGAATCCTTTACGGACTATGACTTTGCACACCTGCTCTTTTCGGATGGGGATGTCACACAGTCCATCAGCCTTGAAAAGCAGCTCAACATCATTCAGGTGGCGGATTTGGTGCTGCCGGATAAGGAAACCTCGTTTGAAGAATACACCACAATGGAGCTGCTTTCCGTGGCAATGCTCATTGTAATCAGCACCTTTGCCCTCGACTTCATCCATACAGACCGCAGCGTGTTTAAGATTGTGGATTTGGATGAAGCATGGAGCTTCTTACAGGTGCCACAGGGCAAGACCCTTTCCATGAAGCTGGTTCGTGCCGGACGTGCCATGAACGCAGGCGTTTATTTTGTCACCCAGAACACGGACGATTTGCTGGATGAAAAGCTGAAAAACAATCTGGGCTTGAAGTTTGCGTTCCGCTCCACAGACATCAACGAAATCAAGAAGACCCTCGCCTTTTTCGGGGTGGATTCCGAAGATGAAAACAACCAGAAGCGGCTCCGTGACTTGGAAAACGGACAGTGCCTTATCAGTGATTTGTACGGGCGTGTGGGCGTGATACAGTTCCATCCTATCTTTGAAGACCTGTTCCATGCCTTTGATACCAGACCGCCCGTAAGAAAAGAGGTGGAATGATGGTGATACATAGAACTTCCAACCGACAGCAATTCCCAGTTCCCTATCACTCAAAAAAGGGGTTGTCTTGGAAGATAGCAGGAAAAATGATTGGCAGGGTGCTTCTGGCACTCCTGCTCATCCTCCTGCTGCTTGCAGTCTTCGGCACAGCCGCCCACGCTGCCGGATTGGTGGATGATACGGTGGACGCTGCCAACGAATACAGCAAATATCCGCTGGACAATTACCAGCTTGATTTTTATGTGGACAGCGGATGGGACTGGCTCCCGTGGAACTGGCTGGACGGTATCGGAAAACAGGTGATGTACGGGCTGTATGCCATCACAAATTTTATCTGGACAATCAGCCTGTACCTTTCCAACGCCACAGGGTATCTGATTCAGGAAGCCTACTCGCTGGACTTCATTTCCTCTACGGCGGATTCCATTGGGAAAAATATGCAGACCCTTGCAGGCGTTACCACAGGCGGCTTGTCCTCGGAGGGATTTTATATCGGGTTCCTGCTGATTCTCATTCTGGTGGTAGGGATTTACGTTGCCTACACAGGGCTTATCAAACGGGAAACCACAAAAGCCATCCATGCCGTTGTGAATTTCGTGGTGGTGTTCGTGCTGTCCGCTGCCTTTATCGCCTATGCCCCAGATTATATCGGGAAAATCAATGAATTTTCCGCAGACATCAGCAATGCCAGCCTGACCCTTGGTACAAAGATTGTGCTGCCGAACTCGGAAAGTCAAGGAAAAGACAGTGTGGATTTGATACGGGACAGCCTGTTTTCCATTCAGGTCAAGCAGCCGTGGCTCCTGCTGCAATACGGCAACTCGGATGTGGAAAGCATTGGGGCTGACCGTGTGGAAAGCCTGCTCTCAACCAGCCCAGACGAAAACAACGGGCAGGACAGGGAAGAAATCGTGGTGGAGGAAATCGAAGACAGGGAAAATACGAACCTTACCATCACAAAGACCATCAACCGCTTGGGAACCGTCTTCTTCCTATTTATCTTCAATATCGGTATCTCCATTTTTGTATTCCTGCTCACGGGGATAATGATTTTCTCACAGGTGCTTTTTATCATTTACGCCATGTTCCTGCCTGTAAGCTTCCTCCTTAGCATGGTGCCCTCTTTTGAGGGGATGTCAAAACGTGCCATTACGAAACTGTTCAATACCATCCTTACCAGAGCCGGAATCACCCTGATTATCACGGTAGCGTTCAGTATTTCCACCATGCTCTACAACCTGTCTGGGGAATATCCGTTCTTCCTGACGGCGTTCTTGCAGATAGTGACCTTTGCCGGAATCTATTTCAAGCTGGGGGATTTGATGGGGATGTTCTCCTTACAGAGCGGCGATTCCCAAAGCATGGGAAGCCATATCATGCGAAGACCCCGTATGCTCATGCACGCCCATATGCACCGTTTACAGCATAAGTTAGGACGTTCCGTGGCGGCTCTTGGAGCTGGAACGGCTGCATACCACGCAGGAAAACAGGCTGGCTCAGACCAGAGAAATGCTTCCACCTCCGGCTCTTCCAAACGGACACAGGCAGACCACAGCCGACCAGACGGACAGACAGCACCGGAAAAGGAATCCGCATGGAAACGGGCTGGCTCTGCGGTAGGTGCGGTGGTAGATACCAAAGATAAGATAGCCGATACTGCCGGACAGCTTCGGGAGCAGGCAAAGGATTTGCCTGTCAATGCAAAGTACGCCCTTTATCACGGGAAAACACAGGTATCAGAGGGTGTAAGGGATTTTACTTCCAGCATAACCCAGACCCGAACTGCCAGAGCCGAACAGCGGAACGCACAGGCAGAAAGCCGCAGACAGACCATTGCAGAACGCAGGGCGGAACTGGAACAGGCAAAACAGCCGCAAAAGACAGCTTCCGAAGCACCCAAAGGGGCGGCTCCTGTCCATGAACGCCCTGTTACTGCAAAGCAGCCGGAAGATTTCCGACATCATGCATCTACCACTCATACAGGAAAGCCTGCTTCCCCATCCATCAGGGAACGGGGACAGGTTCCTTATGGGGGAACTGTGGCAGAACGGGCTTCGGTTCCGGTGGTAAAAGCGGCTTCCATCCACCATGAACAGACACCGCCTGTAAGGACAGAACGCCAGATAGTCCCACCGGCTTCTCCTGTCCAGCCAGATGAAAGGCAAAAGACAGCTCCAACCACCACACCGGCTGCTCCCCGTCCGGCAAGACCTGTCCAGAATGATACGGCTCCTGTGATACCGGAAAGAAAACGGGCTGCCCCTGCGGTAAAAGAATCAACTTTACCATCCGGCGTACCACCGCCAGAAAGGAGTGGACAAAAACGGTAAAAGCGGCTGCCAAACAAAAGAAAGGGGAGAAACCATGAAATTAAGACACCTTTTCTTTGCCTGTTCCGGCGTGTTCGTGATGATGTTCTCCCTGCTCCTTTTGGTGGTGATTGTCTTCTCAGATGAGGAAGACGGCGGAAGCGGCGGAAACCTTATCTATGGGGGCGTGAGCGTATCACAGGAAGTCCTCGCCCATAAACCTATGCTGGAAAAGTATGCAAGGGAATATGGCATAGAGGAATACTTAAATGTGCTGCTCGCCATCATTCAGGTGGAATCCGGCGGCACACTGGAAGATGTTATGCAGTCCTCGGAATCTCTGGGGCTTCCCCCGAACTCCCTTAGTACAGAGGAATCCATCAAACAGGGCTGCAAGTATTTCTCGGAACTGCTCGCAGCGGCAGCAACAAAGGGCTGTGATTTAAACAGTGTGATTCAGTCTTACAACTACGGCGGTGGTTTCCTAGACTATGTAGCAGGGCACGGAAAAAATACACCTTTGAACTGGCAGAGAGCTTCGCAAGGGACAAATCCGGCGGAAAGAAAGTCACCTACACCAACCCTGTTGCCGTAGAGAAAAACGGGGGCTGGCGGTATTCCTACGGAAATATGTTCTATGTCCTCTTGGTATCGCAATACCTGACCGTGGCACAGTTTGATGATGAAACGGTGCAGGCTATCATGGAGGAAGCCTTAAAGTATGAGGGCTGGACGTATGTGTATGGGGGTGATTCCCCCTCCACTTCCTTTGACTGTTCGGGACTGGTGCAGTGGTGCTATGGCAAGGCAGGAATCGCCCTGCCACGGACAGCACAGGAACAGTACAATGTGACGCAGCACATCCCCCTGTCCGAAGCAAAAGCAGGGGATTTGGTCTTTTTCCATTCCACCTACAACGCCGGAATCTATATCACCCATGTTGGGCTGTATGTGGGAAATAACCGGATGTACCATGCCGGAAATCCCATTGGTTACGCAGACCTGACAGGCTCCTACTGGCAACAGCACCTTGCCGGAGCCGGACGAATCAAACAATAGAAAGGATGAACCGATATGATTCAGATTAGAAAAGAGGAAAACCAGAAAAAGCAGAAAGAAAAGAAACTGAAAGTCTATAAAGCCAATACCCACAAAAAAACCGTGATTGCCCTGTGGGTGCTGCTGGCGGTGAGCTTCCTGTTTGCCGTCTATAAGAATTTCACGGCGATAGACATTCATACTGTCCATGAAACCAAAGTAATTGAGGAACAATCCTCGACACCCACAAGATAGAGAATTTTGTGAAGAATTTCGCAGAAGTCTACTATTCATGGGAACAGTCCGCCGCTTCCATTGATAGCCGGACAAACGCTTTAAAAGGGTATCTCACCGGAGAGCTGCAAGCCCTGAATGTAGATACTGTCCGAAAGGACATCCCCGTATCGTCTGCCCTGACCGATTTTCAGATATGGGAAATCACAGAAGAAAAGGAGCAGCATTATCAAGTGACCTACACAGTGGAACAGCGTATCACAGAAGGAGAATCCAGTAAAACCGTCCGTTCTGCCTATCAGGTGACGGTCTATGTGGACAGTTCTGGAAACCTGACGATTATCCAGAACCCGACTATCACCAGCGTTCCCGTAAAATCCGGCTACACCCCAAAAACGGTACAAAGTGACGGTACAGTGGATTCCATCACTACAGAGGAAATCAACGAATTTCTCACCACCTTTTTCAAGCTGTACCCTACAGCAACCGCAAAGGAACTGACCTATTATGTGAGTGAGGGCGTGCTGAAACCTGTGGGGAAAGTATATATTTCTCAGAACTGGTGAATCCAGTTTATAACCGAAACGGAAATCAGGTGACCGCTTCCCTTGCGGTGAAATATCTGGATAACCAGACCATGACAACACAGGTATCACAGTTTAACCTTGTGCTGGAAAAGAACGGGGAAAACTGGAAGATTGTGAAAATAGTTATAAAAAACGTGCATTTCTCATTTGAGATTTGCACGTTTCTTTATAAAATATTTCTTTTAAAATTTATCATTAGTCTTTATATTTTTTTGATTAGCTCCCAATAGTAGTGTGTCAATTGCTTCGGATAATTCTTTTCTTACTTTATCAGGATTAGAAAAAGCATATCTTAATTGTAAAGTTGTATAACCATGAAGCATACCTGTTACCATGTTCAAAATTTCAGTGGTCTTATCTGGATTAAAAGCCACATGAGCAAATAAGTGTTTTTAAGTAAAGATAGATAATCATTAAAAATGATTGCTGTTTCCTCTGTTCCATTCCAACTAGCCCATTGAATTATTTCATAAAGACCGGGATGTTCAATCATATAATTAAGATATTCAACTGCCACTAATTTTATTGCTGAATCGCTGTCGTACCGATTGCTGCACGAATCATTTTTTTCATTCATAGTACGCATACCATACCACTATGTGCTATCTCCCTAAGAAGTTCATCCAAACTTCCTATATGATTATATAAGGAGGGGTACAGAATCCCTAAATTTTCAGCAATAGCTTTCAAAAGAAACATTATGAAGTCCATTTCTATCAGCCATATCAGAAGCAGTTTTTATAACTTCGGCTTTTGTAACTCATATTCATTTTTCCTCTTTCTACACATCATTTACTTCATTTTAAGTAATCAAATTAATGAAGTCAATAATTTGGTTAGAAAAAATGAACTCTTGTATTGACAAACAGTCTTATAAATATTTAAAATTACTAATGTAATTAGTTTTTATGCTATTCAAATTAGTTTACGAAAGGAAATACAAATATGTGTACAAGATTTGTGTATAATGGAAAAAAACCATTGTTGGGTTCAATTTTGATATTGACCTTTTGTGAATGGGAACATACTGTAATTGCCGAAAAAAGACCGTTTTTTATAGGGATAAAAATGTCCGATAATAAGTACCACTCTTTCACGGAATCAATAGAAATGGGAATGTTGGCACATTGTTGTATGTACATGGAAATGACAATGCACAATTTTGCGGTAATGAATCATGCTATCCAATAGCTGATTTGACAGAAAACTTTATAAAAGGCAATCTCTCTTTTGACGATTCATTGGAAATAGTGAAAAAAGAAAATTACTTATGCACCTGACACTACTATGCAGGCTATGTTTTCGGATAGAAATGGGCGTGTTCTCATTATTAACCGGGGATTGGGTATCGCTTGGAAAAAAAAAAATATTCATAATAACAAATTACTCCATTTTAAAAAACCAGAATTGACTAATCCATATGTTTTATCTGGGGATAACAGATATGAAAAGGCAAAGGATTTACTGCAAGGACGTGGAGAAAACTATCCTCTATTTCCAACGCCTTTGAATGTTTATAGGTCAGTACGTCAGAAGGACTTTGGGCAACCAGAGTTTCTTTTATATATTCCGTTGCTAAAAATAAGAGCCGATTATGTGTTGAACACGATTTCAAAAAAAATATTGCAGAGAGTATCAATTCCTAATATCACTGCAATTATAAACAAAAAAAGTGGAGGTTTTACATTTCCCCCTCTTTTAGATTTGACAATACCATCTGCAACGCTTTCCATAATTACAAGGTCAGCGTCTGTGAAATTGTCTATTTTGCTTTCAAGCTGTCTTCGTCTGCTGCTTTTTGCCAGACTATCAGAGGATAAAAAGAAACTCATCCACTGATACATTCAGCAGAGATACAAGGTCGTAAAGAACCTGTAAACTTGGGTGCTGCCCTTTGTTCTCAATATTGGTTAAATAGCGTGGGTCAATCTCAATCATTGCTCCTACCTGTTCACGGGTCAGCCCTCGTTTTTTTCGGGCTTCTTTTATAGCAAAACCTAATGCCCTGAAATCATATTTATCTTCTTTTTTACGCATAATACACCACCTCTGTACATTTTACTGTTCCTGTTACAATAGTAAAAGGTATAGAAAAACGTATTATATAGTTGTACAGTTCCTATTATGCGTATTTGAGAGAAAATCATGCTGACAAAACGTAAATAAAAAAACCGTTATTTGGCAGCATACTTTCTCTGCGTCAAAATCATATCATCATTTCCAGACGACGGTTTAACAAAAGCCGCCGTCTTTTTTGGTCATGAAATATAGATGATTTTAAAGTCTACTACTTTATACAGACAGCGGCTTACAGGAGGAAGCCGCTATGCAAAAATATTTTCTTAAATATATCTACATTCGGTAAACCGTTAAAAAAAGCCATCCACCTACGCTAGAAAAGTCTGACCCTCAATGTGGTTTTTCACAATACATAGTAAGAACTATCGAAGCACACAAGCAGAAATATCGTCTGTTTGCGTGCTTTTTTAGTTGGAAGAAAAAGTTTTTAAATTTTTTCTTCTCAAGACGCAACTGCACCCCCTGTCCTGTCGGGACTAAGAGCGAAAAGGGGAAAGAAGCAGAAATTCCTATCAACTCGCTCCCCTTTCAAGGCTGGAAAGGGGGGTGAGCAATGATGAAGCCATCTGAATTTCAGACAACCATAGAGAACCAGTTTGATTACATTTGTAAAGTCGCTATGGAAGATGAACGCAAAGACTATCTCAAAGCGTTGTCCAGACAGTACAAACGGGAAACCCTGTTCTGTGATATGGACGATTACAGCGTCAACTTGTTTTCTTCCGAAGACACCTATCCATCCCACTTCCATACTTTTTGAAATGGATGGATTTACTGTCCGCATTGAAAACAGCCTGTTAGCCAGAAGCATTAGAAAATCTGGATGGAAAGAAACGTGACGTTATCCTGAGATATTATTTCTCTCGGATTTGACGATACGGAAATTTCAAAAATTCTGGAAGTCAACCGTTCTACCATCCAGAGAAGAAGACACGCCGGATTAGAATTTATCAAAAAATTTATGGAGGAGGAAGCATGACAGCAAAGCACCCTATGATTCCGTTTCCTGTGATTGTCAGGGCTGCGGACGGCGATATTGAAGCAGTCAACCAGATTGTACGCCATTACAGCGGTTTTATTGCCAGCCGTTCCATGCGTCCCATGAAAGACGAATATGGGAATACCCACATGGTTGTAGATGAAACCCCTACGCCGCCGGATGGAAACACGTCTGATTGCAAAGATTTTATCTTTTGAAATCAGGGAACCAAAAATAAAAATAACGCTCTCCTGTGGAAGCATGGACAAGCCCATGCTTCCCAGACAGAGCTTGCCAGTCTATTAAAGTGCATTATCACCAGTGCATTTTAACAGGCTAACAAAGCCGGATTGTTCCTTGAAAAAGAAAGCGTCTAATCAACGCAGCATAAAAGCAGCCGAATACGTTTCGATAGAAAGAGAGCCGTTGGGCTGGCACGCCGTAACCCACCAAAGGAGGGATGAAACCGGATAGCGATTCCTGCCAGCGTTCCATAAGCAGCTTACCGCAGAGCTGCCGCCATGACCTTTCTATCGTGATAATGATACTTCCGTACAGCCTTAGTCCGTGTGATGATGTAGCACCGCTGGCAAAGGGTACGGCTGATGAGAACCATGCAGGGGTGAGATTCCCCATGAGCTTTTAGCGAAAGCTGTTCGGCTTGCCAAATTACCATTTTTGAAATTAGAATTTTTTCATTCAAAATCAAATAACTATTTTGCAGGAAAATACAATCTTAATATTACTTTTGCCACAAAAATTCATATAATATAGACAGATATTGAGTCCGCTCTTTAAGCAAAAAACTGGAGGCGGCAAAGGATGAAAAAAAAAATTGCTTTGATGCAGTGACTGGTTTTTATAAAGACTACGGTGTTGGAATGTTTGTCTCAACAAAGCATTCCGGATTGATGATACACCGCAGGGAAGCTTTTTTACATTCCGTGCAATCAACAATATGGATACCGTTATGCTGGACGATCTGGTCGGATATGAGATTCAGAAAAAAAGCTGGTAGACAATACGGAAGCGTTTGTACAGGGAAAAAGCAAACAATGTATTGCTGTTTGGTGACAGTGGTACCGGTAAATCTACCAGTATCAAAGCCATTGTCAACCAGTATTACAAAGACGGCCTGCGTATGATTGAAATCTACAAGCATCAGTTTAAGTATCTGTTGAAATCATTGCAGAGATCAAAAAACCGAAACTATCGTTTTATCATCTATATGGATGATCTTTCTTTCGAGGAATTTGAGATTGAGTATAAGTTCTTAAAAGCTGTTATCGAGGGCGGTGTGGAAACCAAACCGGAAAATATTTCTGATTTATGCAACTTCCAACCGGCGGCATCTGATCAAAGAGAGCTGGAATGACCGAAACGATCAGGATAATTCCAATGATCGTCACCATTCCGATACGGTTGAAGAGAAACTTTCTCTGGTGAACCGCTTTGGTGTGACCATTAATTACTCGAAGCCGACACAGAAAGAATACTTTGATATTGTTTTTGCATCTGGCAAGACGTGCAGGGGTTACCTTACCGGATGAGGAACTCCGTGCAGAGGCCAACAAGTGGGAATTGAGCCATGGAGGCATTTCCGGACGTACGGCAGAGCAGTTTGTCAGCTATCTTGCTTCCCAGCCGGATGCGTTTAAATAAAAAGGAGAAAACATGTTATATCAGATCTGCCATGGAGCAGTCTCTTTTTTGCCGATGAAGAGATTCTGCATGACATCAATTTTGAAATAAGAAATACGGAAAAAATTGCAGTCGTCGGGCGGAACGGCTGCGGCAAAACCACGCTCTTAAAAAGCTGATCCACGGGGATGTGGAGCTGGACAAAGAGACAGTGATGAGGATATTTTTATTGCAAAAAGCAGGCAATCCGCAGATCGGTTACTTAAAACAGATTGCGTTTGAAGATCCTTCCGTTACGCTGGAGCAGGAAGTGCGTAAAGTCTTTGCTCCGATGGAGCGCCGGAAAAAAGAACTGGAAGCTGCGGCACAGGCGCTTGAGACTGATTATTCCGAAGAGGCCGTGACACGTTATACCGCAATGGAAGAAAAAATTCAAGGAAGACGGCGGATACTATTTTGAAAAAGAGTATGATGTAATCATCCGTAAGTTCGGCTTTTCCGAGGAAGAGCGAAAGAAACCGCTGTCCGAGTTTTCCGGTGGACAGCAGACAAAGATTGCCTTTATCAAGCTGCTTTTGAGCAAGCCGGATATTCTGCTTCTGGATGAGCCGACGAACCACCTGGATATCACAACGATCGAGTGGCTGGAGACGTATCTGAAAAAATTATCCGAAGGCTGTGGTCGTGGTATCACATGACCGTATGTTTCTGGACAATGTGGTGGACGTGGTGTACGAGATTGAGTACGGCACAGCGACCCGTTATCCGGGCAATTACTCCAATTTCATGGAGCGGAAAAAAGAAAACTACAATAAGATGATGAAAGATTACAATGCGCAGCAGAAAGAAATTGCACGATTGCAGCGCATTGTTGACCGGTTTAAAAATAAACCAACCAAAGGTGTCCATGGCGCATTCCAAGGAGAAAAAGCCATTGAACATATGGTAAAAAACTCGAAGCTCGGATCGTTTCGATACCCGGACATTCCATGCAAATTTCCAGCCGGACAAAGAGACTGGAAATGATGTGCTTTTTGGTAACAAATCTTGCGATTGGATATGACCATCCGCTTTCTACGGTCAGTTTTGATCTGAAAAAAGAGGGAAAAGCTGGGAATCCTCGGTGGAAATGGTCTGGGGAAATCGACACTTTTAAAAACCCTGGTGGGACAGCTTGCCCCGCTGGCGCCGGAGAGTACAATTTTGGAACAAATGTGCAGATTGGTTATTTTGACCAGCAGATGGCGATGTATTCGAGCCGGAAGACGGTGCTGGATGATTTCTGGGATGAGTTTCCGAACCTGACCGAGACAGAAGCGCGGAATGCGCTTGGAGCCTTTATGTTTACCGGGGAGGATGTATTTAAAAATATTGATATGCTTTCCGGTGGGGAGAAGGTGCGTCTGGCGCTGTGTAAGATCTTAAAGCGTCGACCGAATGTGCTGGTGCTGGATGAGCCAACCAACCATATGGATATTGTGGGAAAAGAAACGCTTGAGAGTATGTTAAAAAGATTTCTCCGGCACGCTGATCTTCGTATCGCATGACCGATATTTTGTGCGAAAGGTAGCAAACCGTCTGCTTGTTTTTTGAGGACGGCACGACACATCTGTATCAGTTTGGTTACGAGGAATATCAGGAAAAAAACTGGATCGTGAAGCGGCAGAATCCGGGGATGATTATCGTAAAAAAATCCTGCAGCGTTAGGCGGTGCAATCAGCCAGAACGGTGGCACTCAGCAGAGCAAAGGCACACAGGAAACCGGTGGTAAGAAAGCGTATTACAATCCGGGCAAGGAGCGCTCGAAAATTGAAAAAAAAAAAGTGAAGAAGGCCGAGGAAGAGCTGACAGCCAAAAAGGAGAAGCTGGACGCTTTAAAACAGGAACTGCTGCGGCCGGAATATCAGTCCAGCTATTCCAAGCTGACAGAGATTCAGGGCGAAATCGATGCGCTCGAGGAAGAAATCATGGCAGATATGGAAAACTGGGAGGCACTTTCCCAGCAGCTTGAGGAGCTGGAAAGCTAGAGACATGGTTTCTATAGGCAGAAATATGATGTAAGATATTGCGTGGTCTCTTATAGAAGCAAAAACATGGAAAAGGATACCATGGTGGTTTCTATAGAAGTAAAAACATGAAAAGGATACCACGGTAGTCTCTATAGAAGCAAAAACATGAAAAAAGAGATACCACGGCGGTCTCTATAGAAGTAAAAACATGAAAAAAGATACCACGGTGGTCTCTATAGTAAAAAAAATTGATGAGCAGGATACCGTTTAGTCTCTATATTAGAAAAATGCATAAAAAGATACCGCTTTTGGACAAAAAGAGGTATCTTTTGATGTGCTTTTAGACTATAGGTGACAAATATCTGATTTGAAGCGTGAAATAAGGCAAAAAATGTCACCTGAGCAAGTAATTTTAATACTATAGATACCAGCGTGCCTTCAAATATAGATAATGTTGCAAAAGATAGAAATGAATTACCGATTTTCAGTTGCTATTGATATGCCCCAATGCGACAGTACCTTTAGAAATAATTTGTTATTGAAACTGGCAGTCAAAATGAAATTGTAATAGTCGCTGGATCTGCTCAGTGGAAAGCGGCTGCTTTTGTGTTTCATAGGACACAAGCAGTTTATCATTTGGATAAATTCCATATTTCATATACAAAGAAATTTTATCTGATGCATTTTTCACATACTCGGGTTTATCCATCATTCCAAAGTGTTCCCAATAAAATATTTCTCCGGTTTCAGGGTGACGAATCGTAAAATCGGGAAAAAGTGTAATACTGCCGAGCTTTAATTCACACTCATAGCGATAAGGAATTTTTTGCACATAAAGGCTCATGGCAATCATAGCTTCTGATTTGGAACGCATAAATTCATTTTTGCATGTTTTATGTTTTAATTGTTCCGGATAATTTTTGTTTTTGTTATATGGAGATGATTCCCAGGTTTGAAGTTCCTGGGATACTGGCTGAAAATGTTCTGCCAGCAGTGAATGATAAAGCACTATCATAAGTGAGTAATTGTTCTGCTTTGCCACTGTTATAACTGTCATGACGGAAATAATAAGCTAAAAGCATCTAAATTAGTTTGATATTCCTTTTTGTTTTTCCAGAAGATAACGTCGGATAGCGAGCTGAGAGGCATAAGGTTTCTGGTCTTTGGGAATATAGGTTTTGGTATGTCCATCACTGCGATACCATTTGGTTCGATTACCACATCTGGTGCAGATCAGTTTTCCCTTCGGGAAGCTGTTGTAACTGTTTCTGAATGTCTGTCAGTTTTTTGCTGCAGCTGTTCTTGTTGCAAAAAAGCATAGTTTCGTAAAATGATATAAAAAACACCCCTTCCATATAGATTTATTTTATTAAAACATATATGTGTGTAAATTGGTAAAGCATTTTTTGCACTTTAATTTGTAATTTATGAAGATAATCTGAAACTTTTTTGGGCATCCGAACGTCTAATAAGCAGAAAGGGGCAAAAGAGAGCATGAAATATCCGGATATAAGTAAAGCTGTCGAACAGGAAATTCTGGCTTCTTATGATAAACTTTACCGGCTTGCATTTTCATACGTGAAAAATGAGCAGGACGCTATGGACGTTGTGCAGAAGAGCGTATACAAAGCCATGAAAAATGCCAGTCAGATCAAAAGAAAAAAAATATATCAAAAACATGGCTGTGGCGTATTGTGATTAACACGGCGGTAGATGCAACCCGGCATCAGTCAAGGTTCGTGAGCGATGATCAGGTTCAGGAGGAAGGACAGGAGGATCGCTATGAGGACACGGATATCATGGCTGCGCTTGATACGCTCGAGGAAAAAGAGCGTAAGGTGATCATGCTGAAAGTTTTTGAAGAGTGGACAATCCGCGAAATTGCGGATTGTCTGCATGAAAATCCGAATACGGTGAAATCAATGCTTTATCGCGGCCTGAAAAAAAATTAAGGGGAAAAGTGGAGGCGGAGATGGTATGAGCAGATTAGATGATATCAAAGAGGCATATGATAACATTCAGGTGCCGGCGGAATTAAAAAGAACGTGTGCTGCAAAGTATGGAACGCGGCAAAAAGGATGCGTGTGGAGAAAAAAAAAAGAATCCGGCAAAGCGTTTGCCGGAAAAAGTGAACGGAATCAAAAGAAAGGTCACCTGCTTCCGTTTGTCCGCGTGGCAGAAGCAGTGGCGGCAGCAGTTGCAGTGCTGGTCATCAGTGTCAATGTCAGTCCAACAGTGGCTAATGCAATGGAACAGGTGCCGGTACTTGGTGCGATTGTTAAAATCGTGAATTTTACCACGTATTCGGATAAGCAGGAAAAAAAAAGCAGATGGAAGCAACGGTCAGGGGTGCCGGAAGTAAAAGTCATCGGAACAGATGGAAAACCACTGACAAGAGAATCAAAGGAGTTAAATGCAGCGGTATCCGGATATTTGGACAAAATCATTCAGAGGTACAAGAAAGATGTGGCAGCTGTCAGTGACGGAGAGGAAGGACATGAGGAAATCACTTCGGATTACCGGATTGTCACAAACAATGAGCGGCTGTTTAGTCTTCGCGTGGATACGGTTATTGCCATGGGCGGTTCGGACAGTTTTACAAAAGATATACAATATTGACAAGAAGACCGGAAAGATGATTACACTGAAAGATTTATTCCACGAGGGAAGTGATTATAAAAAGCGTATTTCTGACAGTATAAAAAGAACAGATGCGTGCCCAGATGAAAAAGAAAGACAGCAGTAAGGCATATTTTCTGGATGATGATCAATCGGAAGGGGATTTTAAGCAGATTAAGGATGATGCGGATTTTTATATCAGCGACAATGGAGAGTTAACGTTTGTCTTTGATAAGTATGAGGTGGCTCCTGGATATATGGGTCTGGTAGAATTTTTCGGTTCCGACAGAGAAGCTTTCAGATATCGTTAAGGATGGATATTTGCAATAAAAATATAAAAATATGCATAAAATTTTATAAAACTCGTTGCTTTTTTGGTACTTATGATATAATGAAACCATGATACTTCTTGTATCAAATACACAGCAAAGGGGTTGGGCATCATGAGAATTACAATTACCGGAAGAAATATCGAACGACAGAGGGATTAAAGGCAGCGGTAGAGGAGAAGCTTTCAAACTGGAGAAGTTTTTCGCACCGGATACCAATGTATTTGTTACATTAAGCGTGGAGAAGGAGCGCCAGAAGATTGAGGTAACGATTCCGATTAAGGGACATGTGATTCGTTCAGAGCAGAGCAGCAAATGATATGTATGTATCTATCGACTTGGTTGAGGAGGTTATCGAGCGTCAGCTTAGAAAATATCGTACCAAACTTTGCGTCCAAGAAGATGAATGTAGCAGAAAATTTCAGCGAGGCATTTATTGACAGTGATGCAGATGAGGATGAGGGAGATCAAGATCGTGCGTACCAAGAGATTTGGTATGAAGCCAATGTATCCGGAGGATGCATGTGTGCAGATGGAACTGACCGGACACGATTTCTTCGTATTCCGCAATGCAGAGACAGACGAGGTCAATGTCGTATACAAGAGAAAAGGAAATACATTTGGTCTGATCGAGCCGGTGCTAGTTCATAGAAACCGGAGGGCATCCATTGGATGCCCTTTTTTTTTAATGAAATGCATTATTTATACAGTAATAATTTGTGTAAAAAGCATACGCAATCGCGTCTTTACATCAAATATGTAATAAGATATGATTACATATAGAAACTGACATTGGGGGTTGGTTTTTTGATACAAACTCGGGTAGGAAAACAAAAGAAAAAGGAGAAGAAGAAAAAATTTATACAGAAAATAAAATTGGGCGCTACGTGCAGTTCCTCATAGAGCGGGAAGATTTTTTAGAACTGGTTGCCAGCTGGCTTCTTTCCATAGAGGACGAGCGCATGCAGCTGTTAAGGCAGTTTATTTTTTGAAGTGGAGTTATCGGAAACCGAAGAATTAAAAAAATGTTTTGTATCAATATGGGAGTTATCTCACAGAGAAAAACTATCTGGAGAGAAAGTTTTTTCGAATACATGGCAGAGCTGGTGCGGAAAATGGAACAGAATCGCAGGGCAGCGGCTTTGCCGGCAGCAATAGAATAAAGGGGGGAATCCTACCGGAGTTTGTGCAAAAGGAGACTGTAGTGCTGAGCAGTCTCTTTTTTTCTGTACAAGAAGTGCTGGATATTGTTAAAAAGTGTCTAAAAAGAAAATAATATCTTGTGTTAGTCAGGGGCAAACGTATATAATGATACAAAAAGGTCTGATGCCGGAAAATAAAAAGGTTCCGGTATCCGAAGGATTATTATTAATGGAAAAGAGGAAAACAGATCATGGATATCATAGTATTAGCAGGTGGGCTCAGCACAGAGCGGGATGTGTCATTTAAGACAGGAAGCATGGTTGCTTCTGCATTAAAAAAAAAATGGACACCGGGTGATCTTGCTGGATGTGTTCATGGGTTACAGTGATAAAGAGGAAAATCTGGACGGAATTTTTTGACCGTGCGGATGAAATCAGCGTAAAAGTAGATGACATCCCGGAGGTAGCACCGGATCTGGCAGCCGTAAAAAGCTTCCAGAAAGGATCAGTCCCCATGCTTTTTCGGACCGAATGTAATCCGTATGTGCCAGATGGCAGATATCGTGTTTATGGCACTGCACGGGAGAAAACGGAGAGAACGGAAAGCTACAGGCAGCTTTTTGATCTGCTTGGTGTAAAATATACCGGAAGTGATTATTTGAGCAGCGCGATTGCCATGAATAAAGGTATGGCAAAACAGCTGTTTGCAAAGTGCGGGAATTCCTGCACCGAGAGGCATTGCCATGAAAAAAGAGAATCGTGAGGATGATGTGACAAAGCTTCCGCTGACACTTCCGTGTGTTGTAAAAAGCCATGCTGCGGAGGGTCCAGTATCGGCGTGACGATTGTCAGGGATGCAGCAGAGTTTAAGAAAGCACTCGATGAAGCGTTTCACTGGGAAGATGAGCTGGTCATTGAGGAATATGTCAAGGGACGTGAGTTCTCAGTTGGTGTGATTGAAGGAAAGGCACTTCCGGTCATTGAGATTGCGCCGATTCAGGGCTTCTACGATTACAAGAATAAATACAAAGCGGGCAGTGCGGTAGAGACCTGTCCGGCGGATCTGCCCGAGGAGGTTTCTGCGCAGATGCGTAAATATGCAGAGCAGGTAGCCGAAGTAATTGACTGGATACCTATTCCCGTTCAGATTTCCTGCTGGATGAAAAAAATCATATGTATTGTCTGGAGGCAAACACTCTGCCGGGGGATGACACCGACAAGTCTGCTGCCACAGGAAGCTGCTGTCATTGGAATCAATTTCAATGAGCTGTGCGAGAAGCTGATTGCCATTTCCATGAAAAAGTATGAGGGATAATCATGTTTGGATGTTTTTTATAAAAACGAACTGGAAAAAATAAAATGCCGGGGATGACAATTGAAAATATTGCAGCGGCATGTGAGGGGACGTTTGTCGGGGAATGGGGACCTGGTTACGAAGGAAATTGCCGGAGCAGTGACCGACAGTCGCCAGGTACAAAAAAAGATTATCTGTTTATTCCGATCAAAGGGGCACGTGTGGATGGTCATGATTTTATCCCGCAGGTATTTGAAAAGGGAGCACTGGTAGTGCTTTCGGATCATGCACTGCCGGAAGAGACGGGACCCTATATTCTGGTAAGTTCCACAACAGAAGCGATGAAAAAATTGCAGTTTTTTTACCGGACACAGTTATCCTGTAAAGTGGTTGGAATTACGGGAAGTGTCGGAAAAACAAGCACCAAGGAAATGATAGCTTCCGTTTTGGAACAGCGGTATAAAAGTGCTTAAGACAGAGGGAAACTTTAACAATGAGATCGGACTTCGCTCACTATTTTTAAGATTCGCGCAAAACACGAAGTCGCGGTACTGGAAATGGGAATTTCCGATTTTGGAGAGATGCACCGTCTGGCGAGCGATGGCACGGCCGGATATCGGAGTGATCACAAATATTGGTTTGTGCCATCTGGAAAATCTTGGTACAAGAGACGGAATTCTGCAGGCAAAGACAGAAATGTTTGACCATCTGCAGGTCGATGGAACCGTAATTTTAAATGGAGATGATGATAAGCTTTCCACGAAAAAAAGAGGTAAACGGAAAAACCGGTAATTTTTTTTATGGAGTGGGGGCGGATTCCGCATTTGATATCAAAAAAAGATATTTATGCGACAGACATTGAAAATCATGGACTCGAAGGAATGTGCAAAGATCCATACGCCACAGGGCGATTTCGATGCGAAGATTCCGATTCCGGGTGAACATAATGTATACAATGCGCTGGCAGGAACTGCGGTCGGACTGCAGCTGGGACTTTCCATCCGGGAGATTGCACAGGGCATTGCATCTGTGCAGACCATTGCCGGGCGCACCAATCTGCTGCATGTAAAGGGGAATGACCGTGATCTATGACTGTTACAATGCAAATCCGGTATCCATGAAAGCATCTATCGACGTGCTGGCACATACGTCGGGCAGACGGATTGCGGTGCTTGGCGATATGGGCGAACTTGGAGCAGAGGAAAAGGAACTTCACAGAAGTATCGGAAAGGCAGTTCCGCTTCCGGGATTGATGCATTGTTCTGTGCGGGTACACTTGCGGAGGAATATGCCAGCGAGGCAAAAAGCAAATCCAGAGTGTGAGGTACATTATAAGAAAACCCGTGAAGAGATGACGGAGGAACTTCTGGCATATGTAAAAAAGAAGGAGATACCGTACTGGTTAAGGCTTCTCATTTTATGGAATTTCCAAAAAGTTGTTGAGGCACTGACCAAAGAATAAATAAATTTATATAAGAAAGAAGAGGAACAAATATTATGGCAAAATCCAGTAGTTACATTTACAATGGCGGACGGCAAAGTGATGAAGGCAGAGCTGTATCCGGAAGTTGCACCAAATACTGTAAATAACTTTATCAGTCTGGTAAAAAGGGATTTTATGACGGACTGATTTTCCACCGTGTCATCAAAGGATTCATGATTCAGGGCGGAGATCCGGAAGGAACCGGTATGGGCAGCCCCTGGATATGGAATCAAGGGAGAATTTGCACAGAATGGTGTCAAAATGATCTGCGCCACACCGCAGGCGTGCTTTCCATGGCACGTTCCATGATGCCGGATTCCGCAGGAAGCCAGTTCTTTATCATGCACAAAGACGCTCCGCATCTGGATGGCGCATATGCAGCGTTCGGCAAGATTATCGAGGGACAGGATGTGGTAGATGCCATTGCAGAGACCGCTACCGATTACAGTGATCGTCCGCTGGAAGATCAGGTGATGAAAACAGTTGTTGTGGATACCTTCAGGGGAAGAATATCCGGAACCGGAAACCGTGTAATATTTAGAAAGGAGAGGCAGATTCGAAAGAGTCTGCCTTTTTTGACAGGATGAAATTAAAGGCACTGGTCTATCAACAGAAAGAATGGAATCCTCTGCAATTGTCCACAGACTTTCCGGTATTTCCGGTGGAAAACATAACGGAAGAAGCGCTTGCTGTGTGGAAACTTCATGCAGAGGAAGTCCTCTGATTACGCCGACAGATGCCGGGATTCAGGCGGCAGTCCGTGCGCATATGGCGGTGGCTGCCTATGCAGATCCGGCATTTCCGGAACAGAGTTATGCGGGCGCCTGGATGGTGATTGAAGGTTTTGAGGAAGTGGATGATGAATTTCTGGAGCGGATTTTTTCAAAGATGCCATGGCCAGCCGTGGGGTTGCGCGCACGAAACGGTGCGTGATCCGGGAATTGTCGCTGGAAGATCTTCCCCGCTCTGGAAAAACTGTATCAGAAAGAAGGGGTAACATGGCGCCTGGATGCAGACGGAGAGGATTCAGGATTTATTGAACCATTGTTTGCAAAGGAAAAAAAAAAAATATCAGCAGGCATATATTACCAATATGTACGGATACTATGGATATGGGATGTGGCTGGTTTTTTAAAAAGCTTCCGGGAACTGATCGGCAGGGCAGGACTCGAGCACCGGGAATTTCCGGATGCCGTGGAACTGGAACTGGGATATCTGATCGATCCGGACAGACAGGGACAGGGACTGGCCACGGAAGTGTGTCAGGCAATTCTTGCATTTGCCCGGGAAGAACTGGATTTTCCCAGAGTCAATGCCCTGACGGATCAAAAAGAATGTGGCTTCTGTGGCACTTCTTCAGAAACTGGGATTTTACTATCTGGAGGATACAGATGTGTTTCCGGGAGCCGAACACAACGCTATATCTACGAGTTTTCTTAGGGAAACCATTGCAATATGAAAAATTATAAATTATAATAATCTATTATATTATGGCATATGGAAAAAGTAGGTGAACGCATGGCAGATATTTCTACAGAAGAACTGGAACGAATTGAGCGCGAGTATCATTCGGGTTCCGACAACATTAAACCAATTCAGGAATTTTCCAAGCCGGAGGACTTGTATGACGAACTGATTGCAAGTATCCGGAAATACCATCCCTCCACGGATATCACATTAATTGAAAAGGCATATCATGTCGCTTTTTGAGGCGCACAAAGGACAGGTGCGTAAATCCGGAGAGGCATATATTATCCATCCGCTCTGTGTGGCAATCATTCTGGCAGAGCTGGAACTGGACAAGGAAACCATTGCTGCGGGTCTGTTGCATGATGTGCTGGAAGATACCGTGATGACCGAAGAACAGATGCGGGAGGAATTCGGGGATGAAGTCCTTCTTCTCGTGGATGGTGTAACCAAGCTGCAAAGATCTGCATCTGACGGATAATATTAAAAATCCGAAGGACAAGAATGCAGACCGTCTGGAGATGCAGGCGGAGAATCTGCGCAAGATGTTTCTTTGCGATGGCGAAAGATATCCGTGTCATTATGATCAAGCTGGCGGATCGTCTGCACAATATGCGTACCTTAAAATACCAGTCCAAGGAGGCACAGCAGCGGATCGCCCGTGAGACACAGGAGATTTACTGCCCGATCGCGCAGCGTCTTGGTATCAGCAAGATCAAGATTGAACTGGAAGATCTTTCTCTTAAATATCTGGAGCCGGAGGCTTTACTATGATCTGGTGGAAAAGGTTGCACTGCGCAAAAAATGTGCGGGATACTTATGTACAGGGACTGGTTGTCGATGTGCGCAGGAAATTGAAGAGGCTGGCATCAAAGCGAGAATTTCCGGACGTGCCAAGCATTTTTTTCTCCATTTATAAAAGATGGTGAACCAGAACAAGACCATTGATCAGATTTATGATCTGTTTGCCATCCGTATCATTGTGGATACCGTAAAGACTGCTATGCGGCTCTGGGTATCATGCGAAAAAATATAAAACCGATTCCGAGGTAGTTTCAAAGACTTGCATTGCCATGCCAAAACCGAATATGTATCAGTCTTTATAAAGAGGAAACAGATACAGTTGAATTTAAGTCTTGGGTAAATGCAAGAAATATAAAAGAAATTATTTCTCTTGCGGTTGATGAATTAATTGCATTTGCTAATACTAAGGGTGGAACAGTTTATTTTGGAGTAGAAGATAATCCGGTTGTGGTTACAGGATGTGATAGAAACTATGATGGGCAACGAATTATAGAGGGGATTTATGATAGAACCATTCCACCCCACTATTCACCGAAATATCAGATTTTGAGTATAAGGGAAAGCTCGTTATTGCAATATCAGTTAAAAGCAGATGGAAAGACATATACCACTACAGATGGCAGATGTCTGAAGCGATTAGGTAGAAATTCAAAACCTGCATATCCGGATGAATTAAGTGCTGTATATTCTGCTGTTCAGAATCCGGATTTTTCAGGAAGAATTATTGGAGAGAGTACTCTGGATGATGTAAATAAACTGGAAGTGTACAGCTTAAAGGAAAAACTAAGAGTCAGGGATTCTAAATCTACATTACCAGATTTGGATGATATAGATTTTTTGAGAGACTTACAGCTCATAAAATATGACGGAGATGTAGAACGTCTGACTATTGCTGGGTTACTGTTCGTTGGAAAAGAAGCATCTATTCAAAGATTGTTACCGCAGGCGGAAGTTATATACCTACATTATTCAGCTGATAATTTGGAGGAATATGATGCAAGGCTAGATTTGAAGTTGCCGTTGATAAGCGTTATCGACAAGTTGACAGAGCGGGTACAAGCATACAGTAAGATAGAGAATATTCAGGTAGGTAGGATTATTCAGACTTGAGGTGGAAGATTTTCCAGAGAGAGTATTTCAGGAAGCATTGCTTAATGCGTTGTCTCATAGAGACTACCAGAGTAATGCTGCGGTTTATGTAAAAACAATACCCAGATCGAATAGTTATTGAAAATCCGGGAGGATTTCTTGATGGAATTACAGAGGATAATATTATAACTCATCCATCGATTCCCAGGAATAAACTAATAGCGGAGACACTTCAAAATTTGAAGTATGTCCAGAGGACAGGTCAGGGAGTAGATATTATTTATAAGGACATGGTTTCAATGGGCAAGCCTTATCCAAGATACAGATCGTTTAATGATGCAGTTTCGCTTTACAATATTCAGTGCAATAGATAACACAGAATTTGTTAAGTTTATTACCGAAGTACAGGATAAAAATAGTAAAATTATGCCTTTGGCTGAAATGATGATATTAAGAGATCTTTTTAGATAACAGAAGGGAACAGTTATCAGAGTTGTCGAGAAAAGTCCAAAAATCTCTGGATGAAACGAAAAATCATGTAATGAACTGATTAGTAGTGGATTAATAGAGATTGTTGGAAAGGAATACATGCTCACAGCTAAGGTATATGAGGCATTAAAATCAGACGTGGAATATACAAGAGATAAAACAGTCCAGTATATCAAGGCTAAAAATATGATTTTAGAATATCTGCAGACAAATGATCAGATAACATCTGCTAAAATACAGGAAATGTGTGGATTTACTAAACAACAGGCAAGAAGTGTTATTGACAAGATGAGAAGTGAGAAGTTAATTAACTTAAATGGCAAAGGACCGGCGGCTAGATATGTTATATTTGATGGATTGAGTGATAATTGAGTTTGGGGTAAAATAAAACTCAATAGAAAACTCAATTACTTTTAATGAGCAAGTACTGGAGTAATGAATACGCTGAAAATATGATTGAGTGGAGTCTTTTTAAAAACTCAATTAAAACTCGTTGATGTGCGAAAAAAATCACATTGGCGGGAGTATTGGAAATCCATGTAGAACCGGAACATGTGAAAGTATATACAGTTTATCGGAATGATAAAATTAATCATACTGCAAATCCGATAAAAAACTTCACTATGGAATGAATGCAAGGGGAGCACAATGTAGAACCTATGGAGAAGACAGAATGGAATGCAAAACAAGTAGAGATTTCTTTTTGTGAATACAATTCAGTGATCGGGATGGAGGTGGAAATATTATCTACAGGGTTATAAAGGTACGCTGATTATCGATGGCTACCAGATAAGTTCTCAATTGTGAGTACCACAACACAAGATCCAATGATTTATCGTATCCTGAAAAATCTAAGTGACTATACAGAGTTTTTATTAAACAGTAATATTAATTTTGACAGGTGCATGGTATAGGAAAAAAGGATGACATAAAAACCAGCGTCTAGGCCGACACATAAAGAAAGGAGAACGAAAACGATGAAAAGCATTAAAAAACAACAAATTGCGGTCATTTGATACTGTCTGTCATACTCAGCACATTTGCAGCTGTTACACCTGTAAGTGCGGCGACGCTGTCTGCACAGCAGTATTTGGAAAAAGATGGATATAGCGGTGCGAAACTTAAAATCATATGATTTTACGCAGACAACCGATCAGAAGATGACAATGGAAGGGCAGATCATTCAAAATAAGACGGTGGTAAAAAGCAAAGCGTATACAACAGTCCTCTGAAGGTAAAAAGCGTAACAGATACAACCACAGTACTTGCAGGAATGAGTTCTAAGAACCAGGCGGTTGCCTATCTGACAAAAAAGATGCGGATGGATTGCTGTGGGAGTACATTTCTTCCAATGGTTCCGGATATCAGAAAACAGGGATTTTAAACTATACCAATCAGATTAAAGGTATGGATATTTCCATGTATTCGGATGCAAAAAATTGTGAAAAAGAAAATAAAAAGTCAACCGGATCAATACTGTTCAGATTTCGGCGCAGGTAAAGGGCTCCGATGTGGTGAAATTTTTGGACCAGATGGGAATGAGCAAAGAGATCAATGCGGCAGCTGCTGTGGATTACAATACGTTGCCGGCAATCAAAAAGTGACCTGTTGGATCGATAAAAAACCTGTCGTCCAGTCAGAACCACGGCGGATATGAAAGCGTTTATGAACGGGTATATGTCGGCGCTGTATCAGAAGCTGGGACAGGATCTGAAACTTGTTTATTCGCAGGCAAAAGCAACGGTAACCTATAAAAATTTTAATAAGGCTGCAACATTTACAATACCGAAGGAATGCAGATAAAGATACCACATTTTCAAAGATGACAACAACAGTTACTACGGATACAAATAAAATAATATATACGGCAAAGGTTCCGAAAAGACGCTACATCTGCATGGTAAGTATTCGGTTGGAACATACACCTATCAAAAAAACAAATGTTTCTGAGAAGAGAAAATAGCTGTTTGTGAAAACGGCTATTCTTTTTTATCTAAAATGGCATATTTCTTGTCAGAAGCAATTGAAATTATGATTCAAATATGATAGGATAAAGTAGGCTGTCTAGTGTAGAAAAAAAAGACACATAAAAGGCAGAGTGGGGGATATATGTAATGTCAGAGAATGATAGTTACTACATATAAAATTATAAAACTACGGAGGAAGAAAAACATGAAGAACAAAGATTATTTAACAGTAAGACAGGAAGAATTAATGAATTTTTCTGTGGAAGGTCAATGAGCCGCTGACTGCCAACGAGATGGCAGAGCGCCTGGCAGAAGACGGATGGAACAATGTTACATTGTTTAAGACCGTTCAGTCTCTGACAACGGATGGCTATCTGGAAGTTGTAGGACTTGAGAAAAACCGTCAAGACTTATGCACGTAAACTCGCTCCGTCTATGTCAAAAGACGATTATTATGCATCTGTATTGATTAAGCGTGGAATTGACAGCAGTTCTATTGCGAACATTACAGCTGCTCTGATCGGAGCAAAAGATAAGCAGGCAAAAAGAAAAAAATGCAGAGGTTATTGCAAAGTTAGAGGAGATTATTGATACTCTGAAAAATGATGAGGAATAAGAATGCAAATAACGATATTTTCGGTTTGGATGACGTTCGTTTGTGTGTAACATTTTTTTATTGTACTGTGCTACATTCTCAGAAAACGATCGGTTCTGCTGAATTTATCCAGTATGACAGGAATCATCATTTTATATTTGTTTTTGTCTGATCAGGCTTGCCGTCCCGGTGGAATTGCCATGGACGAAAGTGGTATCCGGAGGCAGCCTGTACGTATAATTTCCTGTATCAGATATTCGGGTGTGAAATAACCTGTGTGGCAGGGCACGAAATCTATGTCTATCATATATTTGTGGTGGCATGGGGGAGTGGTCATGGCAGTTCTTTTTGACGCGGTATCTGATACAGTATCACAGAGTTGTGTCGTATTTTTTCAGAGATGGAAAAAACGGAAGATACAGAATTGAATAATATTTTAGATGAAATTTGTACGGATAAAGAAAAAGCGGAACATTAAGATCGTACAGACAGCAGCGGTAGAAAACTACCGTGTTGTATTGGAACTTTTGAAAAACGGATATTGATTCCGGACAAAAAATATTCGCGTGAAGAATTGCATTATATTATTCTACATGAATATACACATTTGGATAATAAGGATATACTGACGATACAGCTGATCAACATTCTGTGTATCGTGTTCTGGTGGAACCCGTTTGTGTATATTTTAAAAGGAGATATGTATCAGAGTATTGAGATCCGTTGTGACCAGACGGTTACAAAACTCAAATCGGCAGAGCAGGGGTAACTATCTGACGGTGATATTAAAAGAGTATAAAGGCAAGTGTGCAGGAAAAAAAGAATTTCGAAAACCTGCAGGAGCCATGCCGTTGTTTGAAGATCATTCGGATCATCTGGATCGAACGATTTCGTCTGGTCGCGGAGGAAAGCAAAGTGGTTCGCGTATTGGAAGAATTCTCGTTCCGGTGATTGCGGTTGCACTGTTGGTGCTTTCGTATTCGCTTATTCTTCAGCCGAGGTATGATGTGCCAGAGAATACATATACCATAGAAAACGAATTTGAGGATATAAATCAAGACAATGCATATCTGTACGTGTCAGATGGAAAATATTATCTCCATTGTGAACAGGGGAATGTTGTGATTGATAAGCAGAGCATGAAGCTTTTTAAAAAGGCGGGTTTAAAATTTAAAGGAGGAAATTAACATGAAAAAGAAGTTTTTTTAATTGCTGTAGCGATTTGCGCATCATTATTTGTTGTTGCGCCTGCTGTGAGTGTGAGTGCAGCGGAGGTTGAACCAGAGGTACAGACTCAGAACGAGCAGAGCAATATAGGTGTTGCACCATGTGCGGATGAGATCGTGATGAAATTCCGTATTAATGTTAAAACAAAACAATTACAGTATCGTCGTTGGAATCAGACCAGAGGATACTGGGTGGACGACTACTGGATTACTTTAAAGTAATTTGAAATTTTTGCCGGTGCAGCTGCACCGGCATTTTTTTTACGAATTATTCTTTCGCAAATTATAATTCTTCCGGCAGTTCCCACGCTTGTGCCTGTTGTTCATATTCCGAAGCACGGGAGAGAAGATCCCCGGCAGAGCATGGATCACAGAGTTCATTTTCTGTCAGCGTACGGTAACATTCCGCCAGTCGCAGCAATGCTTTTTTTCCTGAAATTTCAATATCCAGAACAGGCTGTGTCTCAAATGCAGCATTGTAAAACCACAGAGAAGCTTCCTGGGGATTCTGCCGTTCCCGGTAGTATTGTCCGATCTCATAACAGATTTCGGAGCAGGAAGAACTGCACATATCTTTCAGACAGATCGAAAAAGAAATCATCCACAGAATTTTTGGATACGGGCAGCGTGCGCCAGAATACACGCGGATTCTGCATCAGCGTGCGCTTCATAGTGTATCGAAAAAATAATCCGCCGCGCGTAGAAAATCTTCCTCATCCCCACATTTATAAAGTTCTCTTGCATACATGCGCGTGATTTTCTCCGAGAGGACATGATTTTCACGAAATGCTTTTTCAAACATGGCAAAATCGTTTTATCGGAAGAATTTTCGTGAGAGGATTAATTTGATCTGGAAATAGAGGATGGAACATAGCATGTGAAGAAATAAGGGATAGGGGATCCGACAGCGAGGATAGTCCTAGGTAATTAGGAGAATATTATTGGGTTCCATTGGGGTCCAGACCCCATGAAGAAGAAATAATTTTTTTCTAAAGAAACTATAAACGAAAAATGAGAGCATAGGCTTACTGGCGGCTGCTTTTAATAATCACAAAAATCTTTGTGGAAGGCGTTGAGTAGGCTTCAAGGCATGGAAAGGAGAGAGGATGAAAAACAACATTACTTATCATGGCGGCCGGAATCGGCAGCCGCTTTTGGAACAGGAATCAAACAGTTAGAGCCAGTGGATGATGCGGGACACATTATTATGGATTATTCAATTCATGATGCAATTGAGGCTGGCTTCAATCATGTGGTATTTATCATCCGGCAAGAGATATCGAGAAAAGAGTTTAAAGAGGTTATCGGTGATCGTATTGCCTCCATTTGCTCTTCTCATAATGTAACTGTAGACTATGCTTTCCAAGATATCAATGATATCCCAGGAACTCTGCCGGAAGGCCGTACAAAGCCGTGGGGGAACCGGTCAGGCTGTGCTTGGTGCTAAAAATGTATTGATACTCCGTTCATTGTCATCAATGCAGACGATTACTACGGCAAAGAAGGCTTCAAGGCTGTCCATGAGTATTTGGTGAACGGCGGTAAGTCCTGCATGGCTGGCTTCGTGCTGAAGAACACGCTGTCGGATAACGGTGGTGTGACCGTGGCATCTGCAAGATGGATGATCAGAACAATTTGACCGAGGTTGTGGAGACCAAGAACATCGTAAAGACGGCAACTGGAGCAAAAGCAGACGGTGTGGCTGTTGATGTGAATTCTCTGGTATCTATGAATATGTGGGGACTGACGCGATTTTTCTGGATGTACTGGAGGAAGGCTTCAAAGAGTTCTTTGAGAAAGAAGTCCCGAGGTAATCCTCTGAAAGCTGAAGTATCTGATTCCTATCTTCATCGGTGAACTGCTGGAGCAAGGGAAAGATGACACGTAAAGGTTCTGAAGACCAACGATACCTGGTATGGTATGACTTATCATGAGGATGTGGCAGCAGTTACGGGAAAGTTTTAAAAAATGCTCGAGAACGGCGTGTATAAGGCTGACTTGTTCGGTGATCTGTAAACGACGATGAAAGAAACGAATTGATTTACTCGGAAAGATCTCACAAATATCACGACTGCTCTCTACGTTGCCATTTGGGATTCTCACTCCTTCTTTCTTTCCCTTTTTAATGTTTTCTACCTGTATGCATATGAGCCAATACATGTTGGAAAGGGGATGGAAAGAATGCGTTGGTGATATGGTATAAAAATTCAAAGAGTGTGTTTTTCCGCAGTTGTTCCTATTGTTTCGTGACTTCGATGATCCTGTTTAGAACTCTGTTAAACCGTAATCTTTGGATGAATCCGTTGTCCAATGTTATGGGGGGCTGGGGGATTTGGAAAATAGAAAATGGTGAACAGAAGCTGACAACGGAGTGCATCGGAACGTGATCATGATGGTGCCGTTCACCAGTATGGTTATATGGACATTTCAAGAAAGTAGCCAGTAGCTGGAAGAAGATACTGTGGTATAGCGGAAAGATAGCGTTCATTTTTCGATAAGCATTGAATGCTACAGCTGTTTTTAAAGGCGCGGTACATTCCAACTGTCTGATTTGTTCTCCTATAACAGTCGGTTGGAATGATTGGCGGTTTGAATGTACTACGGAATTACGAAGGCAAAAAAGCATCTGTAAAAGAATAGAATTATGTGGAATATTTAAGGGCGGTGGCTCCCGATGCTGCTCGGATAATCACACACCTCTTCGTGGTGAGCAGCAGGCAAACGATCTGTGATCGGCAGAGATGTGATACGGAATAAACGTAGAAAAATAAATAGGTACGATCATTATGGACGATATTTTTTGAAACTTGCAAAAGATTATTCAGAAAAAACGTCATTTAGACCTTCTTCCGCATGGCAATAATAATATTTTGGAAAAATCTTGGAATTTATATATGATGAAAACTGGGAAAATCAAGGTGTACCTTATCCATACGAAATATTAACGTATCTATTCGATAGCTATTATGTTTTTACCAGAGCGGCCAGATTTGGCGGCGTTGTTTTTGTTGGCTTGAGCAATTAATCATTACGTTCAGCAGTTAAGCGATAACAATGTAGGGTTTTATCGGGACACAAAGGGCGTTGAAACTTGTTCGTGATGCAATTCTTGGTGACTGGAATAACAAATATAAAACAGTATTAGACCTTCCTGAAAAGGATGCCAGATAAAAAACATTCAATTATGTTGCATCATATATGCTTAAAAGGGTATGCGATGGAAAAGAAAGGAATAGCAGAAGAAAAATATAGGGCTGCACTTCATATAAATCGATTAAAACGAAAATTTCGTTGCTATCGGAAATTTTGGATAATGCATATGGAAAGTCATACTGTCCAGATTTCCAATCCGACACTTATCGGTAATGTAGTGAATCTCAGGAATTGCCAATGCAAAATAAAAAGAAAGAGTCGAGCCATAACACACAGTTTGGAATGAAATTAAGAGCACTCATGCTGGGAAAAGAAGTTGAGATTACTTTCTGTGATGTGCAGAGGACAAAGAAAAAATATAAATTCACAGATGAAGAAAAGGCTTTCGTTTGTTCTTTTTTTGGTATTCTCTATGCTTCTCGATGCAATAACTTTCATGGCAATGTTGCGGCTCAGAATGAACAGCATCAATGCAAATAGAGATACTTTTAGAATGTACACAGATATGTTTTTGACAGAGTATATTATTTTGGCAATCCATCTGAATAGCCAAGGTGCTTTACCGGATATGGTACTGAATAAGGTTAAGGAAAATGCCAATTTGATGGTATGATAGATATTGCTCGTAGACTCGCAGAGTATATACTTTAGTTATTATAATAATGGAAAGAGGTTTGTGTCCTATGCCCCAGAACTAAAAGGTAGCAAGAATAAGCCGAAAAACTGTGACCGCTGATTTTTGCGACGCAGCTTGCAGAAAAGCAGTCCGCGAAGTAAGCACTCACAGCCGAGATTGCATCCATCACCGCTAACATTGACGAAGGCTGATTTGAAAGCAAAAAGGCTGCTCTGAAGAAGCCGAAAAAGAAGTGAAAGCCACTCTGTGGTAGCAAAGAAGGCAAAGGCGGAGGTGCTAAGGCTGCAGAAGAAGCAAAGAAAGCAAGCGGAATCCGTTCTGAAGAAGTTGCCAGAGAACTTGCCGAATGAGCTGCCGATGAAATCCTCGCTAAACTGAAATAACAGAAAACCCGTGAACGCTCATTTGTGGCTTGTTCATTACGGGTTTTAGACAGGAATACGGATTCATCCGGCAGCATCAAAAAAGCGAAAATATTCCGGCAGGTTAGTCGCTTATAAATGCATGGTGCTGGGCATGGTGCCAGTGCCGCAGATCGTACCCAGATGATGCAGTTCAAGCAGTTTCACCAATACCAGATTGATATGAATGCGTTTGGCAACGGAAATCTGAGCAGCATCCATCTTGTGTTTCGTCATCTGATAGACTTCCTCGCTGTCCAGCATCAGGTGAGATGCAAAAGCGTTTGGTTCATAAAGACAGATCTCCTTGTCTGTAATCGCCAGAGACTTATTCAGCGTGTGTAAGTCCATAAGAATCTGATGCTCCAGATAATGCCCCTAGAGCGTACCCGCAGACCATCTGCTTTGTCTGCGAATCAAGATGACTGTTGATAAGAATCAATGGCTTATCAAAGTGGAGTGAAAGAAAACCCAGCACATCTTTGAAGCGAGGTGTTTCAAAGGATGTCCAGGCTGCAACTTCGCGCAATCCGTTTGATGTTGCGGGTGCCGGTATTTTTGGACGAGGTCATTGGTCTGCTTGGTAAATAAGAATGGAATCCATAATGCTCTCCTTTCGAGGATGGCATAGTGAATGGAACAGGATTTTGGTTCAATATCCGGCTTTTTTCTCGTTTTTGCTCTCGGTACTTAAAATAGGCTTTGTGCATTTCATACATGATGCCGTCCATATCCTGCGGGGTCAGCTCTCCGCTGGCAAATACTCAGTAAAAAGCTCAAATGCTAGATGCTGGGCTTCTATTTTAGCCCTTTTTTCCGTAGGCTTCTGCGGCGCGTTCGATAAATAAAGACTGATCCGGTTGTATGTAGGTCAGAGGTACATGGAATATATCGGCCATCTTTTCGAGCATTTCAACACTGCGAGGGTAGCGGCCATCCCGCTCCCATCCGATGATCGTTCGTTTGTTGATACCCAGACATTGTGCCAATTCGTCCTGGGTCAAAAGAATGCTTCTTTCGTAGATCGCGAACTTTCTCTCAAATTTCATGTTTGCAACCTTTCTATGGCGTAGTTATCGTGCTGTAACAATGTGCAATGGAATTTGTGAATATTCAATCTGGAAGATGCAACGAATTTTCACATTTTCCTCTTGACACAGCGACACGACTTGCTTATAATATATGCTATATTCTATCATCTTTTGGATTATTATACCGTAAAAACTGTGAATATGCAAAGCCGAAAAGGTGAAAAAAGAGCGGAAGCTCAAAAGGTGAAATTGAATAGAAGAAAAAAGAAACTTAAACCAACACAAAGGAGGCCGTGAGAAGATGAGCAACGGAGAACATGAAATCCGCACCCCAAAGGGGTTGCGGATCGGGGAATCGCAGTGTCGTTGATGGGAAAAATATGCTTCAGATCAAGCGTGGAGGCTGTGAAGATTACATTTCTGCTGAATTCTCTGGTGGAGCGCATTCACGGCCTTCCGTGAAGAGTATCGAATTTTTCACAGCAGAGAACCAACGGAAAGAAGCCTGAAGCGGAATCCTTCATCGGACACTGAGAGTGCAGAGGCGGAATTTTAGGCGGCACCTGGTTAGCCGACCAGCTCCATCAGACGTTCTTTTGGGTCTACAATATAATATCTGTTTGTTTAGAGCGATACCGTAGCAATATGTGATATAGGCCGGAACAGAATGAGCGAATGCAGCGCAGGAGTGCGCCTGCAAGTAGTTCATCCTGTTCCGGCTTTTTTTATTTTTCAAAATTTTTTGAAAAACTGTATTCCAAAATGCCCCTGCGGATTCCTATTAGTATAGGGACTTCCCAAAAGTAGAAAGCAGCAAGAGGAATATTAGATTCCCGTTCAAAAAAACGGGTGAATCTGAGACGATTTTTGCTGCTCTTTTTTCAGTTCACCCGAAGCCAAAAGGCAGAAAGGTGGACAAAATGCCCCATTGAAAAGGTCAAAAACTGGTAGAACATCGTTGTGCTGTGGATTGTACGCCTACTTGCGTTGCCAGTGATTGCCTGCTGGCATGCGGCGGGATTTGTATTAATCTTCTGTATGGTATCTGCGGCAGCATTGGTATGATTCTTGTCGGGCTTGGCGGCTTTGCAGGGCTTTCCTCGCGCTGCTGGATGGCAGCTATGCACAGGCGGCAGCTTCGGCGTTTGTGGCGTTGCTGTTATGCCCGTTTTGCAGCACCGATGCTGCTTTATCGCTGGCGCGGGAAGTGCCTTGATTGTCACTGCAGCGGCATTATTTTGTAGGCTGTTCTGAAAACAGAATATGACGATGAACCGCTGTCGGCTGCACAGCGGTTTTCTTTTTCAGATAGCATTCAAAAGTTATAAAGTCCGGGATAGTAATGGAAAACTGAAATTGAAGATTATTTTGCCGATTGCGCTTTGCTAAACTTTCCGCACACTCTTGCGAGGTGCGGCAATGAATGAACATAATCATAATAAAGTATACGCAGGAGGGGCGTCATGGCTGTTTCGTACTTATAACCGTTTATGGAAGCAGTAATCGATAGAAAAAATGAGCAAAAAGCCGATTTTTGGAAAGCCTCCGGCGTTGCACCGAATTTCCCTCGGCTAAACCGCAGAGATGAAGAAGTCACGCTTACAGTCCTTGGAAAATATGCAGCACACTTAATGTCGATTACGGTGACATTATGGAGTATATATAGACGAAAGGGATGACGAAGAACATAACCCCGGAAGAAAAGGCGCGTCTTGCGATTGATGAAAAAAGCTGAATCAATCCGGCTGGGTGATTCAAGACATGAAACGAGCTGAATCTCTCCGCTTCTCTTGGTGTGGCTGTTCGTGAGTTCCCCACCAGTACGGGGTGAGGTCGATTATGCCCTTTTTGTTGATGGTAAGCCGTGGGCGTAGTCGAAGCCAAGCGCGAAGAAGCCGGAAGCATATCACGGACGTGGAAGTGCAGTCAGC
>VOFK01001987.1_pt1 | contig 36861 bp, 52 predicted proteins | sample 5384121 | NCBI WGS metagenome assembly VOFK01 (sample SAMN12384730, study PRJNA508395) | human gut metagenome | isolation source: healthy gut J | host: Homo sapiens | reverse complement strand
AGTTACGTATTACGGTAATACCCTCCACTTATCTAAGTCAAGGTCGTGGCTCAATGAACCTTTGCGGATCGTGAGCCGAAAATATGCGGGGTACTGCTCCGTGCAATGGCGGAAAAGCCGCATGAAGCGCTCCCAAACAGCAGCTGCGCCTGTTCCATCTCGCTTATCGGTGATTCCCCGGCGCAGCAGCATCTCCGCGAAGCCATCTTCACCGCCGTGTTCGATGGGGGGAAAGCCCCACCAGGCTGCAAAGCGCTTGGTCGATGGTGATGAGCAGCGTGGAAATGCCTCGCGCAGACGATGCCGCGCGCTGCCCTCCTCCGCATAGCCGGAATGTCCCTGACGGAAACACCCGTGATGCGTCCGGCAGCGTCCAAAAAAGCAACAGCGCGCGTCATTAGGCGTTGATGGCGGTGATTTCCACCTTCGTGTAGGGCTGACGATGGCCGGCACGACGATGGTAGTTCTTCTTGGACTTGTACTTGTAGATCTTAATCTTCTCGCCCTTGACCTGACCGACGATCTTGCCTTCAACCGTCACACCCGCGACAGTGGGCGTGCCGACCTTGACATCGCCTTCATTGACGACCATGATGGCGTCGAAGGAGATAGCAGAGCCATCTGCCTGATTCACCTTGTCGATGTAGATGGTTTCACCCTGAGAAACCTTTGTACTGCTTGTTGCCAGCGCTGATGATTGCGTACATGACAATAAGCACCTCCTATTATATACTCGCCGGAATCTGAGGTTGCGCAGATGCGCATTGTGACAGAACCTCTCCCGTGCGGCTCAACGGTAATGATACCACGTTCGCAGGGGGGGATGTCAAGAGGAAAATGCGGAAAATTCAAGGCTTTGCGTTATTCCAAGCCGAAAAATTCCGTCAGCTTGCCGGGATGCGACACGCACAGCGACTGCCAGCCGCAGAAGAGCGCACCCTCGACGTTCCCCGGCGTGTCATCCAGAAACAGCACGCGCGACGGCTCGTGCCCCGTGGCGGAAATGACGTACTGGAAAATCTGCTCGCTGGGCTTCATCAGCTTCAAGCGCCCGGAGACGAATTTCGCGTCGAAGAGGTTAAAAAGTCGTACTTGTGCTCGACAACCGCAAAGGCATCGTCGGCATAATTCGAGAGGACGTAGACCTTCTTGCCATGCGCCTTGCAGCTTTGCAGCGTTTTCAGCCCCTCCGGCAGCACTTTCTTCAAGTCCACCCAATTGTGCATCACGCGCGTGATGTACGGGCGGGAGCGGCTCGTCGCGCCCGATCATGGCCTCAATGGCCTCGTCGCGGGTCATCAGCCCGTGGTCGCGCATGAGCCAGTAGGGGGAACGGAAAATCTTTTCCAGCAGAATCGGGTGCAGGTCGGGGCGATCCGGCACATGCTCATCCAAAATTTCCTGCGGGTTATAAGAGAGCAGTACCTGTCCAACGTCGAAGACGACGGCATCCACCGCGTCCCACGGCATGGTTTCGTAAATATCATCAAAAGTGCGGAGCATATGATTCACCTCATCTGCCATGATACACGATTTTTCGCCCAAAAACAAGCCTTTTCAAAGCGGAATTTCTGGTGTATAATAGCGATAGGGAATCCTAAGGTAACACCGCACAAATGAGGTGGTCGGCTGGCGAATGGATTTTTCGTCAGATGCAAATGCAAATTCCGAAGGTTTACTGGCGGTAAATCGAGGAATTTGCATGCCGCAGATGGCGGAAAAGACATCGACAGACGCGCCGCCGAATTGTGCGGTGGTGCCTTTTAATTGCAATGGATAGGGGCGAATCAAAATGAAACGCATTTTTTTGACGGTTTTGGATGCCTGCGGTGTCGGTGAGCTGCCGGACGCGGCGGATTATGGCGATGTGGGCGCGTGTACAATCGGTCACGCGGTGGATGCCTGCCATCCGTCGCTGCCGAACATGGCGCATATGGGGCTGGGGCAGATTGCCGGCGCGCATTATCCGGCGGATGAAAACGCGGTCGGCGCGTTCGGCATGTGCCGCGAAGCCAGCAAAAGGGCAAGGACACGACGACGGGACACTGGGAGATTGCGGGCGTGACGCTCGCTAAGCCTTTCCCGACGTTCCCCAACGGCTTCCCGGCGGATTTTATCGCCGCGTTCGAGCAGCGCATCGGGCATAAGGTCATCGGCAACAAGCCCGCGTCTGGCACGGCGATTCTGGACGAACTGGGCGAGGAGCATCTGGCGAAGCGCACACCGATTGTCTACACTCCGCCGACAGCGTGTTCCAGATTGCCTGCAACGAGGCGATTTTCTCCCGCGAGGAGCTGTACGAGATATGCCGCATTGCCCGCGAGATGCTCACGGGTGATTTGTGCGTCGGGCGCGTGATTGCCCGCCCGTTCGTGGGGGAAAAAGCAGGCGTTCCAGCGCACCAGCGGCCGCGATTTTTCCGTGGGAGTCGCCCAGCCGCAATCGCGTTGCTTGATGCTGTGAAGGATGGGCATGCAGATCTCTAGCCGTGTGGGCAAAAATTGAGGACATTTCTTGCCCTGCGGCTTGATTGGCTTCCGAACCCACGCCGCCGGGAACCCGCGTGCATTGAGAGGCGTGGTTGACGCACATGCGCAAAGCCGTTTGATGGGCTGTAAGCTTCACGAACCTGGTGGATACGGACATGCGTTTCTGCCACCGCCGCGATCCGCAGGCTTCTGCCGGCCGGATGCGCTGGCGTATTTCGGCGCAAGCCGGAAGAGTTATCGACCTGCTGGGGATGAGGATTCAAGCTGGCGGATTACGGCGGATCATGGGTGCGACCCACGTTCAAGGGACGGATCGGCGCGCGCGAGTATATCCGCTGCTGGTGTACTTCATAAGCGTAGGAATGAAGGGGCTTGACGGGACCTGGGGGTTGGTGCCACCCAGTGGATATTGGCGCACGCGCGGAGTGGCTGGGGCTGCCGGATCGTGGTTCGGGGCCATCGCTTGCGATAAACTGGAAGTACGAGCGCAATGCGGAATAAGGCATCCCGGTGCCACAAACGAAAACCTCCACATAGCAAACCGAGTGGCGAGTCCAGAGGGCGACCGTGACCTCGTCCGTTTTCATTGCCCCTCTGGAAGCACATGGATATTACCAGTGTTAGAAAAGTCAAGCATGACTACAAGAAAATTCATTATCAGGAAAGGAATCATCACCATGATGAACAGCGAACTCATGCAGCGTTTCCAAGCGCCGAACCATCCTGACAAAGCGCAAGTCGGAGAGGCCGAAAATCGGCGTTATCCTCGGTTCAAGTTTTGGCGATTTACGCTCGATGCCTCCAAGACGCAAAGTACATCGACTATATGACATCCCTGGATTCCCGTGTCCACCCCGCCCCCCGGTCATCACCGGACGCTGGTGGACAGGCGACCCTCCATGGCAGCGCGTGTGCATGATGGTGGGCGCTTCCACTATTATGCGGGGATATGACTCCTGCGGGATGTCACCGTACCCGCAATGGCCGCGTGATGGCGCTCCGCGCGGTAGAAACGCTCGTTGTCACACCAACGCGGCGGGCGGTCAACCTGAATTTCGCGCAGGGCTGCCTGGTAATGCTGACCGACTTCATCAACATGTCGGCCGCCAACCCGCTGACAGGCAAGAACTCGCCGAATTCAGCACGCGCTTCCTCGATATGACCCCGCTTGGCGACGCAGCTGATGGAAAAATGCCGGTGGCGAAAGCTCGGCATCCCCTTGGCCCGACATTGGATGAACGGCCCGGACGTACGAAACGCCCGCCGAGGGCATGGCGCATCTCCTCGGCGCGGACGCGGTCGGCATGTCCACCGTGCCGGAACGATTGTCGCGCGGCACTGCGGCATCTCGGCGTGCTGGGTGTGCAGAGCTGCATCGCACCATGCGGCGGATAAGCTCATCGATCCAGCCGCTGGACGAGCAGGGAGAGTCATCCGGGCATGTGCGGCGCGCGCCGGCGGGACGTGTTCGCGCCCTGCTGGACGAAAACCATCCGCCGCATCGAGGAGGAATGGCTAAGCGCGCAGCGGGCTGCCTCATCAGCGGCGGCAGCAGCGGCAATGGCGAGGCGTGTCCGCCTGTTCGCAGAGGATGGCTGCAGCGGCTGTGTCCTCTGCCGGACGCATTCCGAACGCGCGCAGACGATCACCGACGAGGTGCGCGGGAAGGGAGGCTGGACGTGGCGTTCCGCACCTGCAACGATATTGCGATTCCGAAAGCAGGTGAATGATACCAGTCGCGGCGATTTTGGCGAAGGACCGCAAGCTACATACGACGCGCTGGTGAACTAGACGCCGGAATCGCTGCTCATGAATGCCCCGATGACCGGACATGCCGGACGCAACATGGTACCTGCTTGCCGGCAACCGATTTCGAACAACAGCGTGCTCTACTTGCAGCGCGCCGTCCTGCCGGATGATTTCGCGCGGACCTCGGCGCAGTCGTCATCGTCAGCAGCATGTGGGCGAGTCGGCGCAAGCTGCAGGAGCGGCGTACTCGCGCGCGAAAGCGGGCGTGACTGGGCTACGGACGAAGGCGAGCTGGCGAAGGGGCCCCAGCGGCATCCCGCGTCAACCGCGTCACGCCGGGGGTCATCCGCACGCCCGCGAATGCCGAATCGGACGACGATTTGGCGAGCGCTGTGGACGAAACCCGCTGGGAGCTGTCGGCGAACCGGAAGAATGCGCCGAAGCCATCAATGTTTCTGGCATCGGAGAAAGCGTCGTTTATTACCGGGCAAGCGCTGGGTGTCAGCGGCGGATTGATTATAGCGTGAAACGGGAAGGGTCCTGCGCGGGCGTTCCCCTGTTTTCACCTCATTGCTCATTTGTCTTCATCGCCACTGCGAAGAATCCGCAGCAGCCCCCCCCCCTCGATGAACCCCGGACGCGGCATCCTCCGCGGCGACGCAGTTCAATTTCACGCAATCACCTGCCCGTCCAGCAGCACATCCACCGCCGATGACAGCATCCCCCTGCGCAATCGGCATCGACGTTTCTCCGGGCAGCTGCACGGACAGCGACAAGCCGCTCTGCTGCCCGTTGCCAGCAGCATCGCCTCCCGCTCCCCCAGCGCCAGCGGGACGCTCTCCCGCACTGCCGCCGCGAACCTCGACATTTTGCCCCCCAGCAAATCGCCCTTGTTCAATCACCACCAGGCGATATGCGAAAGAGCCGTAATCCAGCTTATCTGCCGCGCCTCGTTGAACCGCGTCCACAGGCTCACGGGCGTCCCCAGCAACGATATGGCGAAACAAGGCGCATCCCAGCCTCACTTAAATCGCCGCAGCGAGACAGTGTTTTGCCGCCTGGTCGAACCCCATCTTGCTGTAGCCGTCGCAGCCCTCATGCCGCGCACGAAAGCCGATTTCGTGTTCTCGGTCAGTCACGCGTCCGCTTTTAAATTAGCTTGTCAATCCGGTAACAGACGCATACCGGTTGTAGCGCGGATGTTTCGCAATTCGCAGCGCGCCAATCGACACACGTCGCGCGCGGTGGTGTACTGCCCGCCTTGCGGATAACCTGGTGGCAGCAATGATTTGTGTTCGCCATGCCGAGCCCGGCGGCGCGGCGAAGTCTTCATGCGGTCAACGAAATTCTCCTCGTCTCCCGGCAATGAGCGCTTCCGGACAGCGACGGCGGGCAGTCGTTCGCGGACGCCAGCGATGAGTTGTGCGCGGCAGGTCTCCATGCGGATACGGCGCTGGCGTCAAAGACGCGGGAGCTTGCTGAACGCCGTCATTGCCGTGCCGCGAATGCGGACTGATTTTGCACGCGATCCGTCAGCGCGATTTCGTCCCGGTCGAGCGCCTCCAGCACCAGCAGCGCCGTCATCAGCTGTGATGGACGCGACTTCCCGGCGCTCGTCGCAAGCGTTCTTCTCGAAAATCACCGTACCGGTCGCTGCTTTTCTTTCGCCAGATCGCGGGCATCAGCGTCAATCGCGTGCCGGATTCCAGAGGCTGTGCCGCCTGCGCCGTCGGCAGTGGCAGAAAATCATCGGCGCTGCAGCACGTCAGCGCCCAGAGCCGTTTGCCCAGCACTGCCTCGTTCCTCTCTAAAATGCGGGTTTGTCCCCACATCGGCGGAGCAGGCGATTATGCAGGGGATTGCCGCTGTGGAAGTATCAAGGGGCTTCTTCCGATCGCCCCCCTTGACCCCTTCGGTTCCCAAAATTTTGGGGTTTCTGCCCATGTTGGCAGTGACCGGAGGTGTATGCCATTTGGAAGACAAAACGCGCACCCCGCAGGTTTTCGCGCTCCCCGCGCAGCGCGCGAATCCGGATTTACTTGTGCCCGCCATCTGGCGCCTGGCCTGCTCAATCAGGCTTGACCATGTAGCCGCCGATGGAGCCCGCCTGACGGAGGGGAAGGTCGCCGTTGTAGCCTCTGCTTCAGGTTGATTTTCTCCAGCTCAACCGGCAATCTCATGACTTCATGTCCCTCCAGCCTCGGCACCATGCCAGTTGGCTGGTCGAGGGGATGCCATCGAAGCGTTGTTCAGGTTCGGCACCTGCGTCTGGTTCTGATTCTTCTCTTGATGTTACGATGGCTTCCTCCCTCATGCTTGTCGCTTACTTAAGCGGAAAGCTGACGCTGCGCCTGCTCGATGAGCTTCTGGCTTTTCATCTGAACCCGCCGATTGCGCCGTTTCGGCAGTTTGTGGGTCGCCGCCGTAGCCCTTTGACATCCACGCCGAGTTCGCGGGCACCGAACTATGTCGTCCAGCGCCTGACGCGCGTCATAATTGCCCTCGGCGGTATAAAAGCCGCAGGTTGAGATCACGACCTGCCGCTGGCCGGAGCGGTCGTACCGGCTCGGGTGGCCGCCGGAGTCCGCGTCGGTCATAAACGGCAGCGACATCGGCAGCTGCCGGTCGATGAGCAGCTTCAGTTGGCCGGGAATGCTGAAATAATAGAGCGGAAAGCTCCAGATCAGCACGTCGGCGGCAAGAATTTTTTCAATCACACCGGCCATATCGTCCTGCAGAACACATTTGCCCGGCGTTTTGCTCCAGCAGGCGAAGCAGCCGCGGCACGGCAGCAGATGCAGCTTTCCGACCTCGATGGTCTCGGCCTCCACCGGCTGCGTCTGCCGCAGGCCGTCCAGAAACGCGCTTGTGAGCCGGTATGTATTGCTTTTGTCCCCCTTGGGACTTCCGTTCAGGACCAGAACTCTCATACCATTTCCTCCAGCCGTTTGATGCAGTCCTCGGCCCAGGCGATGCACATCTGTGCATAATTTCTGCCGAACTGCGCCGTAAAGGCCCAATATACAGGCGCGCTGGCGTCGGTCAGCTTGCCGTAATCCTCAATGCTCTGCGGTACATTGTCCATCCTCCCGCAGCCACGCGCGGCAGCCGTCCGCATAGGCGCGCAGCATCGCAATGGCCTGCTGCGGAGGGAGATTTTCAGCGAAGAAGACCTTCATCAGAAATTCGCTCTTATAGCCATCTGCTCTGCCCCTGCTCTGACAGCCAGCGCAGCAGCTCCGCGCGTCCGGCGGGCAGGATGGAATAGACGTTCTTATTCGGCTTCCCGTTTTGAATGACCGTCTCATGCGTGACAAGCCCGCATTTTCCAGCTTGCCCAGCGTCAGATAGATCTGGCTGGTCTGCGCGGGCCAGAAAAACTGCACGGAGGAATGAAATGCCTTTGCCAACTCATATCCGCTGCATGGACCGTAATTTAAAAACCCAAGGATGCCATGCTGTAAGCCCATTGTATCCCTCCTACATCATCTAATTATTTTATATTCCAATATTATAATATAAACATGTGCTTGTCAACTCCGATTTTCATTTCCGCTGTATATGCCAAAGTCTCCCCCTGCCATGGCAGCATGGCAAGGGGAGACTTTTATTGTTTTGCTAGGGTGTATCTGAAAACTCCCAACGCACCCGGACAGCGGACCTTTTTCACGCTGCGCTGCACCATGTTTCCTTGAAATACGTCAGTATTCCTGCGAAAAAATGTCTTGCCCAGCGCAAAAATTTCTCGCCGCCGGTCACATTGGGAGTTTTCAGATACACCCTAAAATTAGAAAGAGAAAAATCTGCGCCGCTAGCCTTCCAGCATCGCATCCATCACCGCGAAAAGCGCACGCTGCTGCGCGGGGAGACAGGCGCAGCCATTTATCCAGCATGCCGCGCTGTCCGGCCGTCAGAGCAAGCAGTGTCTCGCCGTCGGCAAAAAACTGCGAGAGCGTCAGCCCGAATGCATCGCAGATCTTTTCCAGCGAGGAAAACGAGGGCGTCATGCCCTTCTGGTACCAGGACGAAATGGTAGACTGCGGCAGGCCGGAGCGCTCGCAAGCTGATATTCCGTCCAGCCTCTGGCTTCCCGGTTTTTTCGGATCAGCCCCAGGACGTCTGTCACATGCTTCACCACCTACGACTTTTCGCTTATTATACTTTGAAAAATCGTTGCATTTTAATCATAAATATCGTATTATTTACTACGACATTACTTACCCCTTTAAAGGAGGCAGCAAACCCGCATGGAGCACGAAACCAACAGACGCTTTGAGGCATGGCTGGATGACGAGCGCTGCGTCATATCCTTTCACAGCATTCCGGATGCCCGTTATTTTACTGCGCCGGAACCCATCTTCTGGCCCGCGATTCTTGAACTTGTCCTGAGCGGATATCGGATACAGTAAATATTTAGGGAAATTAAGAGATTTCAGGGAAAAGTTGTGGTACACTGGAAGAAAAATAAGGAGGAATGCATCATGAAACGCTGTCTGATTCTCATGCTGCTGCTCGGCCTGCTGCTGACCGGCTGCCGGAAGCAGACGAAGCCGGAGCGGCTGCCCGCTGCGGAGACAGCCGGCAGTCAAACGGAAACCGAATCCGATGTGCAAACACCGGAGCAGACGTTGATGCTTGGCACGATCGATTTTGACACGGAAAAGAGCGTGCTCCGCAGTATGATCCAGAACTATAACTTCTCCGGCGCACCGTTCAGAATCGAAATCCTCAACTACGCCGACGGCGCGGAAAGCCGCGCAGACGCCGTGACGCGCATGACGACGGAGCTGCTGGCTGGGAATGTGCCAGACCTGCTCGATTGCAGCGATCTGAGCGGTGCGCAGTACGCGGGCTACGCAAAAACGGCATTCTGCTGCCGCTGGACGGGATGCCGGACGCTGGAGCTCCTGTCAGGTATTCTGAAGCCGTGCTATGTGGACGGGACGCTCTATTCTGTCGTCGGAGCCTTTCGCGCTCGACCCGCTGTTCGGCCCGGCGGAGAAGCTCGGCGCGTCGCTGGAAACGTCGGTCGAGGACGTGCTGTGCGGCGCGGTCCCGGACGTCAGCTTTTTCTGGGGCGGTGAGGACCTGCTCAGCGTCTACTGCCGCCACGCGGCGGAGCAGTATCTGGACTATGATACACAGACGGCCTCCTTCGAGAGCGAGAAGTTCTTGAATATCCTGACTGCCTGCGCAGCCATTTCTTCCGCAGCGCCTGCCCCGGACAGCATCATGCAGCAGCCGATGCACTCCGCCGCAATGTACCGGTCCATGCAGATTTCCTGGTACCAGCAGACCGGCGGCGCGTTCCGTGTGCTTGCTCTCGATTCGGACGGCGGGACGGCATATCAGCCGGTTTTGCAGCTTGGCGTCTGCGTCGGCTCCGCCATGCGGGAAGCGGCGGCGGAGGCGCTGCGGAACATGCTGCAGGAAGCCTTTCAGCAGACCGTTGCAGACGCGTTCCCCGTCAACCGCGCCGCGCTGCGCGAGCTGATGCAGAAGGAGATCGAAGCGCAGAGGGCCGAACAGCAGACGGCCATCCGCGAAGAGGGCCGCGTTGAGGTCGGCGAGGCAGGCGATCTTGCGTTTCTGTTTGACGAAGCCGCCGCCGATGATCTGATGAACGTACTGGAGCACGCCGACTGCCGTTCCTGTGGCAATCAGGAAATTTTGAAGATCATCCTTGACGAAGCGGACGCCTATTTCAAAGGCCGGAAAACCGCACAGGAGGCGGCACAGGTCATGGACAGGCGTGCGGCGCTGTTTATTGCGGAAGCCGGATGATACAGCCGGTTTTTGCTGTTGACAGCCGTAACCATTTGTGCTATACTATGATTACAGGCGTAAACAGCAAGATGAAAAAAACGTGAGCTCGACGAGCTGTATGCGCTGCTGCCGGAATATGGAGGAGAAAAAAAGCACCATGACTGAATGGTTTGTTTCGTCCGCCGTGTTGGCGGCGCTGCTCATCGGCGCACACTATCTGCTGCGCGGGAAAATCAGCGCAAGATTGCAGTACGCGCTCTGGCTGGTGCTGCTCGTGCGGCTGCTGCTGCCGCTTTCCGTCGGGAAAACCGCCGTCAGCGTGGCAAATCTCCTGCCGGAGGCCGAACCGGCCGCTGTCATACAGGCGGAACCTGCCGCTGTGCCGCCCGCACAGGCGGCCAGTACACCGGAACCGGCTGCGCCCGCAGCGCCGGTGCAGACGCCCGCACAGCCGGTGCAGCGTCCGGCATCCACGCCTGCGCAGGCGGAAACGGGCAGCGCAGAACCGGAAAAATCTGCGCAGAAGCCCGCCGTTTCCGTGTGGAAGATATTCATGCTTGTATGGGCCTCCGGCGCGGCTTTGTTGGGGCTTTGGTTCCTATTCTGCAACCTCCGGTACGGACGGCAGCTGCGGGCGGGCGTTCTGCGCGCGATCGCGCCGAAGGAGGGCCGTCCGGCTGTCCGGCTGACGCAGACCGCGCTGTCGCCGTGCCTGTTCGGGCTTTTCCCGCCCGCGATCTACGTGACAATGGACTGTGCGCAGGACGAGCAGCTGTTGCACCACTGCGCGGAGCATGAGTATACGCATTATCTCCACCGCGACCACATCTGGGCCGTTCTGCGCGGCGTGTGCCTCGCGCTGCACTGGTTCAACCCGCTGGTGTGGTGGGCAGCGGCGCTTTCCCGCACCGACGCGGAGCTCTTCTGCGACGAGGATACCGTCCGCCGTCTCGGCGAGGACGCGCGTGCGGACTACGGCCGCTCACTCATCCGCATGACGTGCCGCGAGCGGGTCGATCCCCTCAGCGCGGCGACAACAATGTCGGGGCGCGGCGGGCAGCTCAGAACGCGCATCATTTCCATCACAAAGCACCCGAAAACCGCAATTCCCGTTCTGATCCTCGTGCTTCTGCTCTGCGCCGCGGCAGTCGGCTGCACCATGACCGGCGCGAAGGATGCCGCACCTGCACAGCAGACGCCGCAAAGAATGGAGAACACGCCCAAGGAACAGAAGCAGGAGGGCAGACGCAAGCGAGGAGCCGGAAGCGGCGGTGGAATTCACCACCACACAGGACACGGTCACACTCAGTGTCCCGGCACGATACGAAGACGAAATCACTGCGGACGATTCGTTTATGATCGAAGCGCCGGAGACCGGCGAGCATGACCTGGACGATGTGCTGTTCTCCTTCTACGACAAAAGTCAGGCATCAGAAGACCGCCTCGGCCTCGTCTGGGCGATCCGCGCGTTCCAGTTTGAAGACCCGGCGGAGCTGGTCAAGGACGGCGCAGACCGATGGGTCGAGGAAAATCTTATGGCGCTGAACACGCATCTGCTCGGCACACGCGGCAGCACGGCATATTATTTCTTCTGCCTGAGCCCGTCGGACAAGGCGGTACGGCAGTATGACAGTTCGGACACAGCGGCGGTCAGCTCGTATTACCAGCACGCAGCTGACGGCTTGGATATCTTAAAGGATTTTGTTGTCCGCAACGGCCTTGCGCCGGTGGAGGGCGCGGTCGACTGGGAGGCGTGGTATCAGGAATTCATTCTGCCGCGCATTGAGGCCGAAACGGACCCCGCCGCGGACGCGGCATGGTTCGCCGCGCGCGAGCCGGTGGAGCAGTGGCCCAAATTTACCGTGAACGGCACGTCGATCTATGATCTGACACTGGACGACATCCAAAATGTTTACGGCACATATGAACGCATTTACCACTGGATGATCCTCCAGACGGACTACTATGACATTGTGCAGTTCGCGGACGGCTCACAGGCCGTGGGCTGGATGGGCGACGACGGCGCAATCCACTATCCGAACGCCGCATATCTGCGGCTGGATGCCGGGGTCGAGGTCTGCGGCATCCGCTTCGGCGAGGATTACCGCGAGGCGGCGAACCGTTTCCCGCGCGACAAAACGCCGGTATTCGAGCAGTTCGACGAACACACGGCGCGGCTGATGCTCGGCGGCGAGGTTCTATCATGGGCAAATACAGCTGCATTGCGTACACGGACGGCATTCCCACAACGCTTGTCGTGTGCGACGAGACGTCATGACGTTCTACATTGAAAACGGCGTGATCGCCGCCGTCAGCTGGATGGCGCCGGAAGAGGCCATGCGGCTGCCCATCACGGAGCAGGAGGCGCAGCAGCGTATGACGATCGACCCGAGCCTTCTGACGGATGAGAACCTCCACAGCATTCTGATCGGCCCGGAGATCGCGCTTGTCAACGACGGCTTTACATTTGATTCGCCCGCAGACTTGTCGTCAGAGCAGCTGTTTATGCTGTTTCTGCACTGGTCGTCCGATTACACGCGCGATAATTACAAGCAGGCCGACGGAAGTATCACTTCACGGAGAGCTTTGTGAACAGCGTTTTGCGGTATCATTTCCGCGACGGCAGCTTCACGTTTGATATTACGCAGTGCGGAAACTACGACGCATCGGACGGCACGGCAGTCATTGAGAACGTGTCTGGCTTCGGCGGAGACCCGGATCTGCGCATTGCAGGACGTGCAGGTGCTGGAGGGCAGCACCGTACAGGTCACGGCGGATTTTTATAACGCCGACCCGTTTTTGGATGGCAGCGGCGGCGAACTGCGCTACGCGCGCAAGGTCTACACGCTGGACTTCTACTACGGCGGCGCGCTGTTCCAGTCGGCGCGGTTCGCGGCGCTGCCGGAGGACGATCTGCGTGCGGCCCTCTAAAACTGCACACCGGCGAGACGACGGACGATCTGGCGCAGCTGTTCTGGACGTATGACGGCCAGAACAGGAATCTGCTGGGCAGTCTGCCAAGCGGTAACTGGACAGCGCTGCCGCTGACCGAAGACGCGTGGGACGGACTTTCCCTGTTCGTCTACGAGCGCTATGCGCGCGAAAACAACTGGCCGCTGACGATCAGTGAGACGGATTTCGACCATACGCTCGTCCGCTATTTCCCGCTGGGCCGGTACGGCTGGGAAGACCGCAGCTCGCTCTATCTGACGTATGAGGACGGCACGTATACCCGCACCATCAACGACAACCACGGCGCGCGGTACTGTTATCTGAAACGCATCTCCTGCATGACAGACGGAAGCTTCCAGCTGGTGTTCCGCTGTCTCGACGTGCCGGAGCTCACGGAGTACGCGGACGCGTCTGCGGACGTGCGCGCGGTCTATGACCACGCGGGCGCGGAGGAGCTTCAGCCGCAGGAATTCCGCGCAGCAGTTTACCGTGCATTCGCTGACGGAGTCATTCCCCTCGGAACAGCATGACGGAGCTGACCGTGACTGTCCGCCTGACCGGCGAAGCGCGGTATCCGTTCCAGTTCCTGTCAGCATCTGCATAAATCTGGCGTGGATTTTCGGCTACCCTTAAGCAGCCGCTCCTGTTTCCACAGGGGCGGCTGTTTGGGGCGGAAACGTTTCGAGAAAAAGGTTGACAAATGTAGCCCTATATGCTATGATGGGTCTACAAAAGTAAACCAAGGAGGAATATCCTGTGCAATTATGCCAAAGCGAATGGACCGTACTGCAAAGCCTGTGGGAGCGGCAGCCGCAGACGCTCATGCAGCTGGTGGAGGATTTGAAGCTTCGCGCCGGATGGTCGGCCAGCACGAGCAAGACCATGGCGAGCCGGATGAGCGAAAAGGGGCTGCTCCGCTATGAGGGCAAGCCACGGCGCTACTACCCGAACGTTACGCGCGAGGAGCGGGCTTCAGGAGACGGAGCAGCTGCTCTCCCGCGCGTTCGGCGGCAGGCTCGGTCTGCTCGTCAGCAATTTTGCCGATCACGGAAAGATCGGAAAGGATGAACTTGAAGAGCTCTATGCCATTCTGGACAAGGCCGCGGGCCGCGAAGACTAGGGGAGGGGAGTCATGCTGGAAATTCTCATTTCATCGACTGTTCTGATCCTTGCGCTGACCGCACTTCGATTTTTGCTGCGCGGGAAACTCAATCCGCGCCTGCAATATGCACGCTCTGGCTGCTCGCCGCGCTGCGGCTCCTGCTGCCGGTCTCGCTGGTCAGAAGTCCGGTCAGCGTGATGAACGCTGTCCCGGACGTGCCCGCCGCCGTGCAGCGGCTGACTGCTCCGGAAAATCGCCGTGCCCCGCAGACGGACAATACGCAGTCCCCAGCACAGACTGCATCTGAAACGGAAACTGCGCCCGCAAAGGCGCAGACGCAGCTGACGGGAAGCACGATTTTGAAATTGATCTGGCTGACTGGCGCGGCAGCGATGGCGCTGGTTGTTCTGGCGCAGAATCTGCGGTTTCTCCGGAGACTCAGAAAAATCCGGCGGCCGTTTGCCTGCATGGAGAGTCCGGTTTCGGTCTGGCTGGCGTCCGGACTGCCGTCGCCGTGCCTTGTGGGGCTGTTCAGGCCTGAAATTTATCTCACGCCCGAAGCGGCGGCAGGACCCCGGAGACACGCCAATTCGTCCTTCGTCACGAGCTGGCGCATTATCACGCGCGGGATCAGATCTGGAGCCTCCTGCGCCTCATCTGCCAGTGCCTGTACTGGTTCGACCCCATCGTGTGGCTTGCGGCCATGCTTTCCCGGCGCGACTGCGAATTGGCCTGCGACGAGCGGGTGCTGAAAAACCTCGACCCCGGCAGCCGGGCAAGCTATGGCCGCGCACTGCTCAGCCTCGTCGCGCCGAAGCGCGCAAAGGGCCAGCTGCTGTCCTGCGCAACGACGATGCAGCTGGGGAAAAAGAGCCTCAGAGAGCGCATTACGCTTATCGCAAAAAGCCGAATATGGCAGCGTATACGCTCGTTTTGTGCTCATTCTGAGCCTTGTTCTGACGGCCTGCACGTTTACAAGTGCGCCGGTGCAGCCGGAGCCGGAGCCTGTACCGGAACCCATACAGACAGAACCGAAGCCGGTACAGCCGGAGGAACCGCTGGCTGATGCAGAAGCACCTCAGCCCGTCGAGGACGACCCGGAGGCAGACTTCCAGATGGCGTTTCCGATGCTGAATTACGCGTCGTTCCAGCGCTATCTGGACGAGCACCCGGAGACGCTGGACAGCGGCTGGGAGCATATCCGCATCAACGAAGCGGACTTCGACGACGCGGGCACGAGCATCGAGACGCAGCAGGGCGATCAGGTGCTGGCCGTCGATGCGGAATACGGCATTCTGCTCGTGCGCATCACCGGCGACGGCTATCGCGGCGTGCTGGCAGTCTGCCGTTATCCGGAGCTTCTGCGGCTGGAAATGGCTTCGACCTATGGCGTGGAAGGGGAACTGGCGGGCAAAATTGCATCTGACCACGGCGGCATTCTCGCCATGAACGCCAACGGCTTCCAGGACCCAAACGGCAAGGGCAACGGCGGCCAGCTTGCAGGCTGGTGCATGGCGCAGGGCGAGACGCACGGCTATCACTTCGGCGGCGACGTCTACCAGCGCATTGAGCTGAGCGAAAACGGCCTCGACTGCCGCATCGTGCCCGCGTCCGACCCGGTCGGAGAGGGGACGTACAACGCTGCCGAGTTCACACCCGCCCTGATCAAAGACGGCGAAAAGCTTGAGGATTCCTTCTGGACGGGCGAGCAGCCGCGCGCGTGCTTCGGCACCGGCGATCAGGGGCGTTTATATGCTCATCATCGAGGGCCGCTATCCTGACGAGGGTATCCGCGGCACAAGCGTCAACACATGCTCGGATATCCTGCTGGCCTACGGCTGCCGGAATGCGTTGAATATGGACGGCGGCTCAAGCGCAATCTTGTGGTACGACGGTGAATATGTTACGCAGTGCTCCTCCTCGTTCCTGCGCTACACCGGCGGCCGCCCGCTGCCGAACGCGTGGGTCTACGGGTAAATTTTCATGTTGACAATCGCAGGAAATGTGGTAAAATATCTGCGATATTGGAAAACCGCGTTGAAAAACCGAGCGTTCCGGTGTTGCTTTCAGAGAGAAGGGGACGGTGAAAGCCCTTCAGCAAGCCTGTCCGCAGCCAGTTTGGAGCGGCCGCGCGAAAGCGCGGCGGGTGCTTCCCGATACAGGAGCGCCGAGATGTGCGCAAGCACAATCAGGGTGGTACCGCGACTGACCTCGCCCCTGTCACAGGGGCGGGGTTTTATATTTTATGGAATTTTTTCCTGCCACTTGTCGTGCCCCTGCACGATGGGAGAGGTGGCATTTGCGTCAGCAAATGACGGGAGGGGAAACAATGCCAAATTTCAGAGTGCCCGAAATTTGCAGCGTTCCTGAATCCCCTCAGGCGCCTGGCCAGCTCCCCTTGAGCCCAAGGGAGCCTTGATAGATACTGCTGTTTAAAAAATTTTTAATGTATATAAGGAGTGTTTCATCATGGCACACAAGCTACGGCCTCAATGAGCTGCGCGAGATGTATCTGAAGTTCTTTGAGTCGAAGGGACATCTGCGTCTGCCGAGTTTTTCGCTCGTTCCGCAGAACGACAAATCCATCCTGATCAATGCAGGCATGACGCCGATGAAGCCGTGGTTTAAGGGCGAAGAAGAGCCCCCGCGTCGCCGCGTTACGACCTGTCAGAAGTGCATCCGCACGGGCGACATTGAAAACGTCGGCCATACGGCCCGTCACGGCACCTATTTTGAGATGCTCGGCAACTTCTCCTTCGGCGACTATTTCAAGAAGGAAGCCATTCCCTGGGCATGGGAATTCCTGACCAGCCCCGAGTGGGTCGGACTGGAGCCTGATCGTCTCTATCCGTCCGTGTTCGCGGGCAACGACGACGCCCCGCAGATGACGAGGCCTTCGCCATCTGGCGCGACGAGGTTGGCATCCCCGCCAACCGCATCTTCCGCTTCGGCAAGGAGGATAACTTCTGGGAGCATGGCTCCGGCCCGTGCGGCCCCTGTTCGGAAATTTACTACGACCGCGGCGAGCAGTACGGCTGCGGCAAGCCCGGCTGCACCGTCGGCTGCGACTGTGACCGCTATGTCGAGGTCTGGAATATCGTCTTCCCCAGTTCAATAACGACGGCCACGGCAATTACACCGAACTCAAGCAGAAAAACATCGATACCGGCATGGGCCTCGAGCGCCTTGCCTGCGTGTGTCAGAACGTCGCGTCGCTGTTCGATGTTGATACTGTCATGAATATCACGAATAAAGTCTCCGAGATCACCGGTGCGCACTATGAGGAGTCCGATAAGACCGACGTGTCGCTCCGCGTCATCACTGACCACATCCGTTCTTCGACCTTCATGATCTGCGATGGTATTCTCCCGTCCAACGAGGGCCGCGGCTATGTCCTGCGCCGCCTGCTGCGCCGCGCTGCGCGTCATGGCAAGCTGCTGGGCGTGAATGAGCCGTTCCTCTATCAGGTCGTGGACACTGTCGTCCATGAAAACGAGTGCCAGTACCCCGAGCTGCGCGAAAAGCAGTCGTATATCACCCGCGTCATCCGCACCGAGGAAGAGAATTTCGCCAAAACCATCGATGGCGGCATGAAGATCTTCTCCGAAATGCTCGAGAGCTCATAAGGCCAAGGGTGAGACGACCTTCTCCGGCGCAGACGCGTTCAAACTCTATGACACCTACGGCTTCCCGATCGATCTGACCAACGAAATGGTCGCCCGAAGAGGGCATGCAGGTCGATGAGGCGGCGTTCAAGCAGCTGATGCAGGAGCAGAAGGTCCGCGCACGCGAGGCGCGCAAAGCGCTCGGCGATCTCGGCTGGGCCGGTGTCGAATTCGGTAAGGAGATTCCCGCTACCACCTTTATCGGCTATACCAACATGAAGCCGAGGGCAAGATCGTCGCTATCGTTGCCGACGAAGAGCTGCAGGGTGCGATCACGTCCGGCACGGATGCAATCTTTGTCCTCGACCAGACCCCGTTCTATGCAGAAATGGGCGGCCAGGTTGCCGACCACGGCACGATCTGCACGGAGACTGCCGAATTCACCGTCACCGATGTGCAGAAGAATAAGGGCGGCAAGTTCATGCACTACGGCAGACTCGTCTCCGGCTCGCTGGCTGTCGGCGATACCGTCACCGCGTCCATCGATGAGACCCCGCGCAAGGCCATCATGCGCGCACCACTCCGCAACGCACCTGCTCGATTACGCTCTGCGTACCGTCCTCGGCGATCATGCCCATCAGGCAGGCTCTCTTGTCGAACCGACCGGCTGCGTTATGATTCACACACTTCTCTGCCGTTACGGCCGACGAACTGGTCAAGATCAGCCGCCTCGTGAGTGAACTTGTGCTGGACGGCATGCCCGTCGAGACAAAAGAAATGCCCATCGCAGAGGCGAAGAAGCTTGGCGCGATCGCACTGTTCGGCGAAAAATACGGCGATGTCGTGCGCGTGGTCAACATGGGCGGCAAGTCCATTGAGCTTTGCGGCGGCACCCATGTCGATAACACCGCCAAGGTCGGCCCGTTCCGCATCACGAGCGAATCCTCCGTTGCCTCCGGCGTGCGCCGCATCGAGGCCGTCACGGGCGAAGCGTTCCTGAACCTCGTCGATGAGATGAATATGCGCCTGGTCAAGGCGGCCGAACTGCTCAAGACCACACCGATAGAACTCATCAACAAGGCCCAGAGCAGCATGAACGAGATCCGCGAACTGCATCAGACCATCGAGAAGATGAAGGACAAGCTGTTTGCAGGCGATGTTGACAGCCTCCTGTTCTCTGCCAAGGATGTAAACGGCCTCAAGGTCGTCACGGCCAGCCGTGAAAATACCGATGCAAACGATCTGCGCAAGCTCGGCGATTTCCTGCGCGACAAGAACCCGAACACCGTCGCGGCGCTCGGCTCTGTCAATGGCGAAAAGGTTACGCTGCTTGCCGTCTGCGGCAAAAACGCCGTCGCACGCGGCATCAAGGCGGGCGATATCATCAAGAATATTGCGCCCATCGTCGGCGGCAAGGGCGGCGGCAAGCCGGATTCCGCCATGGGCGGCGGCACGAACGCCCTCAAGCTTGACGACGCGCTGGCGGCTGTTGACGATTACGTTGCGGCCAATGTCAAGGACTAAGGAGGAAGCACCATGTCTGATTGCCTGTTCTGCAAAATCATCGCGGGCGAGATCCCGTCCGCAAAGGTCTACGAGGACGACCTCTGCTATGCCTTCAAGGATATCAGCCCCCTTGCACCCACACATTTCCTCGTTGTCCCGAAGCAGCATTTCGCCTCCGCCGCTGAGGTCACGCCGGAAAATGAGGCTGTGGTCGGCCACATCTATACTGTTATTGCCAAGCTTGCAAAGGAAATGGGCTTTGCCGACGGCTACCGTGTTGTGACCAACGTCGGCGAACTTGCCGGACAGACCGTCCATCACATCCACTTCCATGTGCTTTCCGGCAAGCAGCTGGGCAGCTTTAACTGAGGCTCCAATATTTTTACAATTTTCCCTGCCATGCCGCCCGCATGGCGGGGAATCTGTTATTTTCCCATCAAAAACGCACGGAAGGACTTGAAAAAGGCTGTAGTGTATGCTATCATTGGTATATATGCCAGCGGAGTCATCCCTCATTCCCTCCGGCTATGGCATTGGAAACGTTTTAACCCTCTCTCCTTCAAGCAAAAATCCGGGCTTCCCCTGCTTCGGCTGGGAAGCCCAACCTCTGTGACAATTGCATCGTATTCGGCCCACACCTCCTGCCACTTACCAGCTGTAGTTTTATATCTTCTAAATCGAACAAATTTTCTAATAATGCTTGCATTGGATCCGCCTTCGGTGGTATGATAGGGACAGAACCTGAAGGGAGGCGGAACGGGTGTATCTGGCGATCGATCTGAAATCCTTTTATGCGTCGGTGGAATGCGCGGCGCGGGGACTGGATCCGTTAAAAACAAACCTTGTTGTGGCGGATGCGGCGCGGACAGAGAAGACGATCTGCCTGGCCGATCTCGCCGTCGCAAAGGCGTATGGCATCATGGCGGGCCGGGCGCGGCTGTTCGAGGTGGTGCAGCGCGTCGAACAGGTAAACGCCATGCGGCGGCAGCACGCGCCGGGCCGACAGCTGCGCGGCCAGAGTGAAAACGCGGACACGCTTGCCGCGCACCCGGAGCTTGCGCTCTCCTTCATCACCGCGCCGCCGCAGATGGCGAACTATATACGTGTCTCCACGCAGATCTATCAGATCTACCTCAAATACTTTGCGCCGGAGGATATACACGTCTATTCCATCGACGAGGTCTTTATCGATGCAGCGCCATATCTAAGCACCTACGGCCAGACGCCGCAGGACTGGCGCGGACGGTCATTCTGGATGTGCTGCGCACGACCGGCATCACCGCGACCGCCGGGATCGGCACGAATCTGTATCTGGCCAAAGTCGCCATGGACATCGGGGCCAAGCATGTGGAGCCGGATGAAAACGGCGTGCGCGTCGCCTGCCTCACCGAGCGCAGCTATCGCGAAACGCTCTGGCAGCACCGGCCGCTGACCGATTTCTGGCGCGTCGGACGCGGGATCGCGAAAAAGCGAGGAAAAGGGCGCCTGTTCACGATGGGCGATATCGCCCGCTGTTCGCTCGGCAGGCCGGATGAATTTTACAACGAGGAGCTGCTGTACCGCATGTTCGGTGTGAATGCGGAACTGCTGATCGACCACGCGTGGGGCTGTGAGCCGTGTACGATTGCGGAATCAAGCCTACCGGCCCCAGACGCACAGCGTCAGCTCCGGGCAGGTGCTGCAATGCCCGTATGTGTTTGAAAAGGCCCGCCTTGTCGCACAGGAAATGGCAGACGCACTGGCGCTGGATCTGGCGCGAAAGGGGCTTGTGACCGGTCAGCTTGTCCTGACCGTCGGCTATGACCGCGAAAGCCTGACAGACCCGTCCTGTCCGCCGTATCACGGCCCGGTCACAGTCGACCATTACGGGCGGCGCGTCCCGAAAGCCGCGCACGGGTCAGAAACGCTCCGGGCGCCGACCGCCTCCTCCAGAGAGCTCCTGCGGGCGCTGACGGCGCTGTTTGACCGGATCGTGGACCGTGGGCTGCTTGTGCGCCGGATGTACGTCGTAGCGAACCGCGTGCAGCGGGAGCAGGACGTGCGTGCAGAGCCGGAATACGTTCAGCTCGATCTGTTTGCCGACGAAGCGGCGCTCACGGCTCGGCGCGAGGAACAGTCCGCGCGTGCGCGCGCGAACGGCGGATGCAGGACGCCGTGCTGGCTATCCGCGAAAAAAATACGGCAAAAACGCCATTCTAAAAGGCATGAGTCTCCGTGACGGCGCGACCGCCCGCCAGCGAAACGAGCAGATCGGCGGACATAAGGCGTGAAAAGCGTCTGCAGGCGAAATGCAGCGCAGACAGAAAAATCCCCGTGCCGCAGTGCTGCGGCACGGGCATTTCATAGGGCTGGGATTTACTTCTTGACGAAGGACAGACAATCGGTGCACTGATCGACTGTCGGGTCGCATTCATGGGTGCCGATGCAGACTTTATCGAGGGTACAGTAATCCTCGCAGCCGCAGTGGTTGTTGCACTGGCTCACATGGCACTCGATTGCGTGGTTAGCCTTTTCGTTTGCAAAGCTCATACAAAACTTCCTCCTTTTTTAAGGTACGGACTTAGTATGTGCGCAAGCGGCCGTGTTCATGCTGGAAAATTTTTATCTGCGGCCTCCGCCGAACCCGCCTCGACCTCCGCCGAAGCCTCCGCGGCCTCCGCCGCCGCCTCTGGGGCCTCCGCCAAATCCGCCGGGGCCGGGCCGGGTCTGGGGACCAGGCCCCGGGCCGGGGCCGTGGTGATGATGGTTCGAGAACAGCGAGCCCAGGAACAGGCCCGACCAGAAGCCTCCGCCTCCGCCGCCTCTGCGGCCGGAGCCGAAAATAGCCTTGATAATCCAGAAAATGATCAAAATCGTAAGAATTGTACCGATCATACTTTTCCTCCTGACACGTCCGGTCTCCTGCACGGGCGTATACTCCATATCCGCGGCACCGTTCAGACTGGTCTGACACCAGTTGTACAAATCTTTGTACATATCACTTGCCGCGTCGTCCGCATTGCTGTCCAGAATAGCGGAAAAGCCGTCCTGAAAGATCGACTCCAGCTTGCTATCGGTGTAATCCGCGACATACATACCCGTCGTCACGTACCACTGCTCTGTGCTGGTATCAATGGCAAAGAGCATATCATACTCGCTCAGCCCCATTGAATCAAACGCGCTGTTCGTGCAGCTTTCCAGCGTTTTTCCGCCGGTGCCGTCCGTCGTCAGAATGGCGATATGGCTGCCGGTTTTGCGGTAGATCTTGTCGTTATAGTCCTGAATGGCTTTTTCGCCGCTGCGGGTAAACAGCCCTGCGTCGTCGCGGATATACTTGTCGGAGATCGTCTCGTCTCCCGCTGTGTTGGATGTCTGCTCTGCGGCCGGCGTCTGAGATGCAGTCTGCTCCTGCGCAGCTGTCTGGGCCATAGGCTCGGGCACCGGTTCACTTTTCAGTGCCGGGGACAGCCCGATGAAGAGCGCTGCGGCGATCATCAATACCGTAAAGACGACCGCAACGCTCGTTTTTTGAAAGAATTTCATGCTTGCTCCTTCTAAAGTTTCAGCTGCGCGGCTGCAGAAGCTTCTGCTTCAGTTCGCCCTCCAGCCTGCGAAGCTCAGCCTCGGCCTCCTGCCGCTTCTTTGCGCCGTCGGTCTGAATCTGCAGGACCTCGTCGAGCGTGGAGATCAGCTGCTCGTTGGTATGCTTGAGCGTTTCCATATCGACGATGCCGCGTTCGGATTCTTTGCCGTCTCGACAGAGGCCATGTGCAGCATGTCGGCGTTTTTTTGCAGCAGCGCGTTCGTCATATCTGTGACCTGCCGCTGAGCCTCCATGGCGCGGCGGGAATTTTCAATGCCGAGCGTCAGTACCATCTGATTTTTCCACAGCGGGATGGTGTTGAGCACGGAAGTCTGGATTTTTTCGACAAGCGCGGTGTCATTGTTCTGAATCATGCGGATCTGCGGCGCGTCTGCAGCGAGATCATGCGCGTCAGCTCCAGATCGTGGAGCTTCTTTTCGAACCGGACGCATTTGTTTTCAAAATCATTGGCCGCCTGCGCATCCTCGGGCAGATTTGACGCCTCCGCCTTTTCCCGCAGCTGCTGCAGCGTGGTACTGCGGGCCTCGGCCAGCTTCTGTTTGCCGGCCAGAATATACATGGTCAGCTCCTTGAAGTACTGCAGGTTCCGCTCGTACATCTGATCCATCACGGCTACGTCCTTCAGCAGCGTGATCTTGTGCTTTTCCAGCTCGCCGGAGATGCGGTCGACATTGACCTCCGCCGTCGCGAAGCGGCTCTTCATCTCCTCGGCGTTGATCTTTGCCTTGCGGAACAGGCCCGCGATGCCCTTCTTCTCCGGCTCGTCCATCGTCTTGAGCTCGACGAGAAGGCCGGAGAGCATCGTGCCAATCTCACCGAGATCGCCGGTCTTGACCTTGGCCAACGCTGTGTCGGAGAAATCTGCGATGTTCTTTTGTGCGGAAGCGCCGTATTCGAGAATCTGCTGCGCATTTTCCAGATCGATCTGCTTGGAGAAGGCCAGAACTGCCTGCTGCTCTTGCGCAGAGAGTGCAGAGATCGGGGCCTGCCTCCGGCGCGGCCTGCGCTTTGGTAATGAGATCCTCTTCCTGTCTTGACCTCCGGCTGCGGCTGCGCGTTCAGATCCGGCGTCAGGGTAAGCTGGGGATGTATTCGTCCATAGTCTGTTCCTCCTGTATCTGTACCGGTTATGCAAAATCCTTTTTATTCGTCAGTCCTTCGCTGGCCATCATCTGCTCCATCACGCGGATATCGGCGGTGATATCGACAACATCGGACTCAAACAGGGCGTCAAGCTGCCGCTGGAAGGCGATAATGACCTTGTCGAGCAGGTCTTCGATCTTCTGCATCCCTCGGTGATGTTTTCCGTTTTGAGACTCTGGTTCTGCAGCGTGACGTACTGCTCCATAAGCTTGATCGTGGTCGGCAGATAATAGTTGAGGAACTGCCGGATCTGGCTGAGCTTTTCCGGGTGCTGCCGGACGCAGTCGAAGAATCTGAGCCGTCAGCGCTCAATGAGGTCAATCTGGGCGCTCATGCGCTCGTCAGGAATCTCGTCGTTCAGACGGCGGATATCGGCAATGGCGCGCTTGCCCTGATAGATGACCGATTGCAGTTCCGGCGGGAGCTTTTCCTCCGGCTCTGGCTCCGGCTGCGGTTCAGGCTTCTTTTCCGCCTGCTTCGGCTGGGGCTGCTCCGGCGCGGCAGTCTTCGGCGGCTCTTCCGACTTTTTGCCGGCGCAGCACGATGCGCAGGATCGCATACACGATCAGCGACACGACCGCGCAGGAAAGAATACCCCGGAAGGTGTCCAGCTTGCCGCGTACAGCAGCCATACGATGCCAATGGCATAAATCGGAAGCGTGGAGCGCTTCTTTTTCGCATTCCGTTTCTCTTTCTGTTCGTCCATGGCATTCCTTTCTTTGCAAGGCAAAGCATTTTTCTGGATATTTCCTCAAACTAATAGTAGTACAAACGTTGCGGAAAGTCAACTGCCGACCGGATTGACACCGGCTGCGGCACATAGCCTTGCGGAGGCCGCAGCGGGGAAAAGACCGGCTGCACGGGAGAAGCTGCGGAAGCATCCTGCCGGCCCTATTCCCGCATATTCATACCTATGCCGGCAGCCAGAAGGCGGTGCGCGGCTTTATTTTATGTATTGGAGGCATTCCTATGATCCGTGTATCCCCTTCAATTCTGGCAGCAGATTTTGCAAATCTGGAACGCGAGATCGGTACGATCAAGCAGGCGGGCGCCGAGTATGTACATATTGACGTTATGGACGGCCTGTTTGTTCCCAATATTTCGATCGGACTGCCCGTTTTGTCCTGTATCCGCAAGGTGACGGATCTGACGCTCGACGTGCATCTGATGATCGACCGCCCCGTGCGCTATGCCGAGCGCTTCTGTCAGGCTGGCGCGGACATCGTGACCGTCCATGTCGAGGCTGACACGCAGGAAAACACACTTGAGGCGCTCCGCATTATCCGCGCCTGCGGCAAAAAGGCCCGCCATCTGCGTCAAGCCCAAAACGCCGGCAGAAGCTGTGCTGCCGTTCATCGGCCTTGTCGATCTGATCCTGGTCATGACAGTCGAGCCGGGCTTCGGCGGGCAAAGTTTCATGGCCGACATGATGCCCAAGGTGCGGGCCATCCGCGCGTATATTGATGAGAAAAATCCCGGCTGCGAGCTGGAGGTCGACGGCGGCGTCAACGCACAGACTGCGAAGGTCTGCACGGCGGCAGGCGCAAACGTCCTTGTCGCAGGCAGCGCGTTTTTCAAGGCCGAAGACAAGGCCGCCGCGTTTGTACAGGCGGTAAAATAAGCACACCCGCGTGAATTTTCAACTCCCATTGCCGTGTTTCCGCACGGCGATGGGATTTTTTCGTTTCGGCAGGGAAGACCTCTTGACAACGTAACAATGTTATGCTATTATATGGATCGTAACAGTGTTACGGAACAATGTTACAGAAGGAGGCTGCACATGGATGAGGATCTGATTTCAAAAAGGAACTGTTGGAGCGCTATGGAATCTCGTATGGCGCGCTGTACCGCTGGAAGCGGATGGGCCTGATCCCGGAGAGCTGGTTCCTGCGCCGTTCAACACCGAACGGACAGGAGACATATTTCCACACGAAACAGATCTGCCTGCGCGTGGAGCGGATCCTGGAAAGCAAGGAGCGCGTGTCGCTCGATGCGCTGGCGGAGGAGCTGGCCGGGCAGAAGCAAGCGGCGGCCGCAGAGCGGAAGCTGATCCTTGAAACGAAATACGGCTCGAAAACTATTCCCTCGACGAGCTTTTACACCTGTATCTGGCCGAGGGCGAACACAAAACCGATATTCTGGAGCATCTGAAGGAGGAAGCATTATGAACGAACACATTGATATGAAAATTTCCGGCTCGAGCACCATGCCGGGCGGCGAATACGGCAGAGGTCTCGATCAGCGGCGCAGGGCAAGGTGCAGGGCAGCCTCAAATGCGAGGAACTGCACTGCTCCGGTGCGGCGAAGGTCCATGGCGACGTGGACTGCGCGGGCGAGTTGCGCACGAACGGCGCAGGTAAGGTGGACGGAAGCGCCCGGTGCGGCAGTCTGTCAGCCTCGGGCGCGTTTTCCGCGCAGACGGTACAGGTAGAGGGGCTCGCATCCGTCTCCGGTTCGCTGCGGACGGAGCAGGCGCTTACGGCAGACGAGCTCCGTGCGTCCGGCTCTCTGGAAGCGGGCAGCGTCCACTGCCGTGCGCTCCGTTCCTCCGGCGCGTGCCGGGTCAACGGAGATGTCGAGGCGGAGACAGCAGTTTTAAGCGGCGCGGTGCAGATCGGCGGACTTCTGAACGCGGAGACGGTCGAGATCTCGGTGAACCCCGCGGTACACATCAGTGCCATCGGCGGCGGACTATCCGCGTCCTGCAGAAGGACACGACGACGTTCCTCGGCATCTTCCACACAAGCCCCGGCTGTGCGCGCATCGGCTCGATCGAGGGCGACAACATCGAGCTGGAGAATGTCGAGGCTGAGATCGTCCGCGGCAAATACGTCCGCATCGGGCACGGCTGCCGCATCGGAACGGTTGAATTCGGCGAAAATCTGGAAGCAGAGCACGGCACCGTCAGCCACAGCACGCAGACCGGCACAAAATAAGTATCAAATCCACGGTAAATTGTAAATATTTCTTAACTTTCAGGGAAAAGGTTTGATTCCTGCGTCGATGTGTGATAGAATGCGTTCGTATGTGATTTTTATTGATACTGGAGAGATTCGATGTCACAGGTCAAACTGTTCAGCTCGACCGGCACGCGCGCGTAGCCAAGCGCTCCGGCAAGCCGAAAAAGAAGAAGGTCAAAAAGCCCCTGAAGACGCTCGCCATCTGGCTGCTCGTCATTCTGTGTCTGGAAGCGCTGTACTTCTTCTGCGTGTATACAAACAACAGCTTCGTCAAAAAATGGCGGACGATTTATATCAACACCGCAATGGACACCATGCGCCACCAGTGGCTGGCGACCTATTTTATCCCCAAGGATGTCATTGACGAGGTCCGGTACGAATACGGTCTGGTCAGGGCTGCGACGGTCGGCAAGGAATCCAACGCCAACTGGGGCAAGAAGGACGACACGCCCGCCGGCACGGACACGTCCGCAGCGGACGACAACGTCACGCACATCAATCCGAACATCACGCACGAGTCGGAGCAGACGGAAGACAATACCCCGACGGCAGAAGAGCTGGAAAAGCAGGCGCAGGAGAATTTCTACCCGTCTTCTGGGAGCTGGATCGCACGTCCATGGAGGCGTATCTGGCCGAGCACCCCGACACGCTGGCGAACGGCTGGGACCAAATTTACATCAACGAAGCCGGTTTTGACGACGAGGGTACATCCATCCAGTCCATTTTTGGCGAGCAGGTGCTGGCCATCGACGCGAAAGACGGCGTTCTGCTGCTGCGCATTTCCGGCAAGGGCTATCGCGGCGTGCTGGCCGTGGGCAAGGATCCGTCGCTTCTGTCCATCGAGATGGCTTCGACGCTCGGCACGGCCGGACAACTCTCGGGCACCATCGCCGAGGCACGCAACGGCGTGCTGGCCATGAACGCCAACGGTTTCCTCGACCCCAACGGCGCGGGCAACGGCGGTCTGCTTGCGGGTTATACCATGTCCAACGGCACGGCCTATGGCGACCACTTCTCCGCCTACGCCTACAAGCGCATCGAACTGCACGAGGACAACCTGTTCTATATCAAAGACGCGCTGTCTCCCGTCAGCGAAGACTGCACCGACGCGGCGGAGTTCACGCCTGCGCTCATCGTGGACGGCAAGAAGATCATGGATGATTACTGGACCGGCGAACAGCCGCGTGCCTGCATCGGCCAGAGCGAGAACTATGAAATTCTCATGCTGGTCATTGAGGGCCGATATCCGCTTGAGGGCATTCTCGGCACAAGCGTCAACAACTGCTCCGAGATTCTGCTCCAGCACAAGTGCATGCAGGCTATCAACCTCGACGGCGGCTCAAGTGCCATGCTGTGGTTCGACGGCGAATATGTCACGCAGTCGTCGTCCTCCCCTCTGCGCTACACCGGCGGCCGTCCCCTGCCGAACGCATGGGTCTATAAAAAAAGCCGAATAAACGACCAGCAGCCCCCGGCGCCGCCGGGGCTGCTTGCTGCAAAGCGCTAAACTGTCCAGCGCGGGGGAATGCGTTGAGCGCTTGCAAAATCTGTCGAATCTGGTATGATGGCAGAGAAAGGAGCACCTTATGAAAAGCATAACACGAATTTTATCCGCTGCTCTGGCGCTGTGCCTGCTGGCGGCACTGTGTCTGCCCGCGCGGGGCGGACGGGACGCAGGGACTGCGGCGCGAAGCTGTTGGCCATTACGTTTGACGACGGTGCCCGGCAAGTATACCGGTGCGCTGTCTCGACGGCCTTGCGGAGCGCGGTGTTCACGCGACGTTTTTTGTCAACGGCGTCAATGCTTCCGGCTGGCCGGAGACGCTGAAGCGCATCGTAAACGAGGGCCATCAGCTGGCAAACCATACCTATAACCACAAAAACTCAATACCTGCTCCGCGCAGACGGTCGCATATGAGATCAGTGCCGTGCAGGCGCTCATCACCGCCGCCGGTGGAGACGAGAACGCGTACATCCGTGCGCCTTACGGCAATGCGAACAAGACGGTCAAATCTGTCGTGACTGCGCCGCTGATCTACTGGTCAGTTGACCCGGAGGACTGGAAATACCGCAACGCAGAGACAGTCCGCAGCAATATTGAGTCCGGCGTTTTCGACGGCGCGATCATTCTGGTCCATGATATTTACAAAACCAGTGTGGACGGCGCGCTCGCCGCAATCGACGATTTGATGGCCGAGGGCTATGAATTCGTCACCGTGAAGGACCTGCTGCTGCGGCGCGGCGTAACGCCCGAGGCGGCGACGGTTTATTACTCGGCAAAGAACAACGGCATCAATCTGCCTGCCGACGCCGTCGGGGAGCAGGCGTTCGACGAGAGCCAAATCGAGACGCATTGGGGCTACGCTGCCATGAAGACCTGTCTGGACTATGGCTGGATGACGCTGACGGACACGGGCGAGTGGAAGCCCAACGCATTCGTTACGCGGGCGGAGTTTGCCGCCGATCTTGCCCGCTTCGCGGGCATCCACACGCTCTATCCGCTGGAGGGCGCGGCGCGCTTTTCGGACGTTGACCTGACGGCGGAGGACGCGCCGTATCTCGCATGGGCGGCGGACAGCGGCATCGTCGCGGGCTACGACGACGGGACCTTCCGGCCCGAAAAGACCCTCACACGGGAGCAGATGGCCGTCATGCTGGCGCGGTACTATGCACGCTCCGGCGTCACGACGCAGGGAAGTCTGGACTTCACGGACGCTGCGAAAATCTCCGGCTGGGCCGTCGACGGCGTATCGGTCTGCGTGGGACTCGGCGTGCAGGGCGACGCGCGCGGCAGATTCCTGCCGCAGAGCAGACTCACCCGCGCGCAGATCGCAACCATTCTCGTGCGGATGGCAGGATAACAAAATGGGCTGTCCCGATGTGTTCGGGACAGCCCTCTTTTTTCATATTCGATCAGTATGCGATGCCCCAGTAGATCATCTTCCTGGCGGGCTTGCCGCAGATCGGGCAGGTGTCGCCGAGATGCTCCTGCTTGAGCGGCATGCAGCGGGAGGACATCCCGCCCTCTTCCTTCATCTTGAGCTCGCATTCCAGCTCGCCGCACCACATTGTCTTGATGAAGCCGCCGTGCTCGGCCTGCAGCTGCTTGGCCTCTTCGAGCGAATGCGCTTCATAGATATGGTTGTCGAGATTCTGCTTCGCCTTTTCGAACATCCCCTTCTGGACAAGCTCCAGCTGCTCATGAAACGGCGGCTTCGAGATTTCCAGCGGGACGACCGTCTTCTCGCCGTCGTTGCGGCGGACAAGCACGCACTGTCCGGCCTCGATATCGCGCGGGCCGATCTCCACGCGCACGGGCACGCCCTTCATTTCATACTGCGCGCACTTCCAGCCCATGGAGTTATCCGAATCGTCAAGCTTCACGCGAAGCCCCGCCTTGATCAGACGGTCCTTCAGCTCCGAGGCCTTTTCCAGAACGCCTGCCTTGTGCATGGCAACGGGCAGGACGATGACCTGGATGGGGGCGATCTTGGGCGGCAGGACGAGGCCGTTATTGTCGCCGTGGGCCATGATGACTGCGCCGATCATACGCGTGGTGGAGCCCCAGGAGGTCTGGAACGGATATTGTAGCTTGTTGTCGCGGCCGGTAAAGGTCACGTTGTAGGCTCTGGAGAACTTGTCGCCGAAGTAATGGCTCGTCGCGCCCTGCAGCGCCTTTGTGGTTCCTTCATGAGACACTCGACGGTATACGTCGCCTCCGCACCCGCGAACTTTTCCTTTTCGGTCTTCTGGCCGGGTACGACGGGGATGGCGAGGACGTTTTCAAAGAAATCGGCGTAGCAGTTCAGCTGCTGCTCCGTCTCGTGAATGGCCTCCTCGGCTGTTTCGTGGATGGTGTGGCCCTCCTGCCACCAGAACTCTCTCGAGCGCAGGAACGGGCGGGTCGTCTTCTCCCAGCGGATGACGGAACACCACTGGTTATAGAGCATCGGCAGTTCGCGGTAAGTCTGCAGCACGCGCGACCAATGATCGCAGAACATTGTCTCGGACGTCGGACGGAAGGCCAGACGCTCTTCCAGCTTTTCGCTGCCGCCCATCGTGACCCACGCGACCTCGGGCGCAAAGCCGTTGACCAGTTCGCCTTCTTTTTTCAGCAGACTCTCGGGGATCAGGACGGGCATCGCAACGTTTTCATGGCCGGTCTTCTTGAACTCCGCGTCCATGATGCGCTGGATGTTTTCCCAGATCGCATAGCCGTAGGGCCGCAGGATCGTAAAGCCCTTGACGGACGCATACTCGACCAGCTCCGCCTTGCGGCAGATATCGGTGTACCACTGGGCAAAATCGACCTCCATATCGGTGATCTGCTCGACTTTCTTTTTCTTTCGCCATATCGCTTCATCCTTTCGGAAATACTTTTTCAGTCAATGGAATTATTTTATCACACTTGTCAAGCGTCTGTACATAAGATGAGATACCTGAACGCAGGCAATATTGGAGGTTCGCATGCCATGATCTATTGTATCCCACTCGATTCGGCGACGGAGGAATTTTTACGCGTCCGTCGCCCGCGCAGCCGGTCTGCCCATGGAGCAGGTGCTGCGCGACGCGCTCTTCTAAGCTTGCGGGCGAACTGTCGCTCGAAGCGCTGGCCCGGCGGAGCCGGAACCAGACGCCGCGGGCGGCTCCGAATAAAGTACGCAAAGGCCCTGAATTAAGGTTGTAATTTGAAGCGTTCTCTGGTATCATGTGGTGAAACGATACGATCGGAGGAGCTTCTCATGAAATCCATTCGTGATCTTTATAAAGTTGGAAAGGGTCCGTCCAGCTCCCATACCATGGGGCCGGAGCGCGCGGCCCGCATCTTCAAACAGGAAAACCCCGATGCAGAACGCTATGAGGTCACGCTTTACGGCTCTCTGGCTCTGACCGGCGTCGGCCATGGCACTGACCGCGTTCTGAGTGAGGTCCTTGCCCCGACCCCGACGGAGATCATTTTCTCGCAGAAGGACCCCGGCGATCTGCGCCATCCGAACACACTGGACTTTGCCGCCTATAAGGGAGAGGAAAAGTTCGCGTCCATGCGCGTGGAGTCCATCGGCGGCGGCGATATTGTGATCGAGGGCCGCGAGGCGGCGGAGCCGGACGACGTGTACCCAGAAAATTCGTTCGCTGAGATCGCACAGTACTGCCGCTGGCGGTATATCTCGCTGCGCGAATACGTTGAACTGAACGAGGGGCCGGAGATCTGGGACTTTTTGCAGACCATCTGGCACACCATGCGCGCCGAGGTCGAGGAAGGGTTGGAGGCGACCGGCATTCTGCCGGGTGGTCTGAACGTGCAGCGCAAGGCGCGTTATCTCTATGAGCGGCAGCATGCGCAGGAGATCCCGCAGGTGCGGGAACTGCAGCTGGTCTGTGCGTATGCCTTCGCCGCCGCCGAGCAGAACGCCGCCAACGGCACGATCGTCACCGCGCCGACCTGCGGCAGCTGCGGCGTGCTGCCCGCTGTTCTCATGTACTTACAGGGCAAATACCACTATTCCGACCTGCGCATGGCCCACGCGCTGGGCGTGGCGGGCATCATCGGCAACCTGATCCGGCGCAACGCGTCCATCTCCGGCGCGGAGTGCGGCTGTCAGGCGGAGATCGGCTCGGCCTGCTCCATGGCGGCTGCCGCGATGTGCGAGCTGATGGAATTCCCCATCGAGCAGATCGAATACGCCGCCGAGGTCGCCATGGAGCACCATCTGGGCCTTACGTGCGACCCATCTGCGGCCTTGTGCAGATCCCTGCATCGAGCGCAACGCCGTCGCCGCCAAGCGCGCCATCGACTCGGCGAATCTGGCCCATATGCTGGTCGGCACGAGAACGATCTCGTTCGACATGGTCGTGCGCACGATGTACGAAACCGGCATCAGCATGAACCGCGCCTTCCGCGAGACAAGCGAGGGTGGCCTCGCCAAGCTCTACAGCCGCCGCGCCGGGCAGACGCTGGGGAAATAAAGATGCGCCCAAGGCTCCCCTTTATTCAAAGGGAAACCTGGGTGCTACCGCGCCCAGTTGGCCGACGACCTGTCGCCGATCAATGTTGCGAATTTGCCTTGGATTTCCGTAAAAACCTGCTGTATTCTGCGGGGCGGACAGAGTCGTCCGCCCCCTTACGGAGCTGTGATTTTTACGGCATTACGTTGAAAACGATTGTCCGCGCCTCGGCGAATTTATAGTAGCTTTTTTCATATCGAATATAATAGGAGCAAGACGCAGAACCAGAAAGGAGGATCATGGCTTTCGCCATCACAAGCGCCATGCGCCTGCCGGACTCCGGCAGGACAACGAGGAGGAACGTGATCGAGGATTCGGCGGATAAAAGCCCCGTGCAAAGTCTCCTGTGCGCGTAACGAAGTCAGAAATATGCGGGCGACCGCAAAACAAAGGGGCTTTGAACAGAGGATCAGGCAAATTTCTGCGCGTTTGTCCTGTAGCTGATTTTACAGGAGGAACAATTTCATATGTGTGGTATCGTAGGATACGTAGGAACCCAACAGGCTGCGCCCATCCTGCTGGAGGGTCTGTCGCGCTGGAATACCGGGGCTATGACTCCGCAGGCGTCTGCGTGGAGCAAAACGGCGTTCTAAAGGTCGAAAAGGCCAAGGGCCGGCTCCAGAATCTGATCGCAAAGACGGAAAACGGCGCGCTTCTGCCCGGCACGCTTGGCATCGGCCATACCCGCTGGGCCACCCATGGTGAGCCGAACGACACAAATTCCCACCCGCACGTCTCGCAGAACGGGAAAATCGCAGTCGTGCACAACGGCATCGGTTTCCAGAATTATCTAAACCGTGAATTTCGCAGCATTACGTATTGCTCGTGGACAGGACTAATGAGCTTCATCTGAAACGCTTCGTGATGCTGCTCAGACGCATAAACAGATATTGACCGTCAATATCAATTATTGGTAGCCGGGACGGTCAGGTGATTGCCTGAAGGCTTACGGAGCTTCAGAAGTGGGTATCAACGGGGATCTATGACTTGTAATAATATATTTTGTCATTGCCGAAATATCCAGTTTTCAAACGCTTGGGCGACGACCTGTATGTTGATGTGGAAATAGATCTCTACACTGCCGTATTGGGGAGGTGAGAAGATTGTCGACACTTTGGACAAAGTGAAACTGAAGATAAAAGCCGGGGAAACACAGAACGGTACGAAAGTACGCTTGAAAGGAAAAAGCGATTCCCCGGTTTATAAGGAAGGACAATTGGTGACCTGATTGTTACCTATTCCGTTAAGATTCCTACGAATTTGACGGATGCACAGAAAGGAATTGTTCCGTCGTATTACAGAGTATGAACTAAAATGAATGAGTACCATGCAGACCGAATTAATATTGTCAGTGAATACTGTCACAAATGTCATATTGAGCCTTCATTCATTGAATTGTTGGAAGAAGGCGGTTTAATTAACGTACACACTGAAGGTAGTGAACATTATCTGCTCGTGTCTGAACTTCCGGACGTGGAACGTTATAGCAGGATGTATTATGACTTGTCCATTAATATGGAAGGCATTGACGCCATTCATCACTTGTTGGAAAGAATGGAGGAGATGAAACGCGAAATGGACTCACTCCGTAAGCAGCTTACGCTATACCGCAAACGGGAAATAGAAGATACTGACTGAAAAATAGAGCTTCTGTTTGTACCAAACAGAGCCATTTATTTAAACAGAGGCTCTGATTCACTCAATCAGAGCCTCTGTTTTAATAAGACTGTTCCGAGAGAATATGACTATGGAGATATGTACAGATTTCTTCCCAGATAGTGCGCATCAATATCATCGAAACTATCCAATGAATCACTGTCAATATCCAGCACTCCGGATCACGTTCCCTTCTCATCATCATCGGTACAACTATTTCCGATTTGGAATCGGAACTGCATGCAATGTGGCCGGGAAATTGTTCTACATCAGGAACAATCAGCGTGCGTGCTTCTTTCCAGGCCGTGCCGCAAACTCCCTCTGCCAAAACGGATACGAGTGTAGGCGATAGGCCCTTAAAACAAGGGACTGGTCAATACTCACCAGATAAAAGCCACAGAGAATTGAGAGTGCACAAAGATTATAAGATTGGCTGTAATCCGTTTCGCTTATTAATGCGTATAACTGCGGGAGTGATTCAAATGCTTTTCTCACTTGCTTCGATTGATGATTTATACGCATATAAAGTTGTTACTTGATTTGATTTAATATACTTGGATGCTTTATGCGTAAATCTTGCGAGAAGAGATAAATCTTCACGTCAGTATTTCAGCCGTTTTCGGGTCCTCATCCTAAATGGCAGAGAACAGCGTCCATAGGGTTTTTGTGAATGCCCACAGAGACAGCGAGGAGAAATCCCCGCCTCTTCCATTGGATCACTGCTTCCCAAGTAAGATGTTGTACTTTTGCCCAAAACCGGACAAAGTTGCGCTTCCACATTGTTGAAATGGAACTTAAACGGCATTGTCAGTTCCACCGGCCCTTTGCATTTCCGATCGTAAGAGTAGCTGGTTTCGGATCACCTTCCGGCGTGCGCCACGCTTACGGCAAAGGTCTACATCCCTCATTACTTCGGAGAACACAGCAGGAGGAATCTCAAAAGAAATCTTCATGGGCTTATAATCGCTTTGGTTGTAGAAACAAACATATTCCAGCAGGAGGCTTCTGATGTCGGCAGGCGAGGCAATCCATTGCGCGTAAATATTGGCAATGATATTCTCTTTGTAATGAATCTTTTGAAGTCCGTCATAAAGTCGGCTGCTGGCGACGTCCCTTGTTGCAACACAATTTGTGTTTTCTGCAGTTGAATCAGTTTGACGTAGCGGCAGGTTGTGTTGCTTCCACCCTCTTCGGGTAAGGAACGTAGAGGCTCACTTGGAACACTGTTTGAAAGGTTGGCAGATTTATCGAACAGGAATTTCGATATGCGTGCCAGTGCCGCTTACGCGCCCACGAGTCAGTGCAAGGGTGGGCGATGCGTAAGCAATCGCTCGCTTTAACGGGAGCAGACGGCGTTTGCCAGATGTTTCAGCCATCGAGCACCAATCAACTGGCTGGGTACAGTGATAACTTCCATTGCTTGCTCAGCACTGGCAATGCACAGAACTTGGTATGCTTTCAACTAACGCTCGGTTCTTCGGGATGATCTTCTTTGAACAGTTCTTTCGTCGAACAATTTCCATGCTCATGTCAAGGTTTTGCAGTCTGATGCTGACTTTTCGCTTTCAATGGGATCAGTCATCTGCCGCCTTTACCGTGCCGCTGTGGTTGCGTCGTCAGCAGGCTTGCGAGGCACAGGTATAGCCAACCCATGAAATATATTTGGCGGCATTATGAGACTACTTCAAAGCGTTGTTTGCCATTAGTCTTGGTCATCTTTTGAACCAGTCAATGTCAAATGCGCCTTCCCGGAGGTCTTCCGCATCAATCGGGGGTTGCGGGCGATAATCGCTTTCTTTTGTCATCGCGGTTTCATTGGTATGGGCATGAAGCCAATAAAACGCCGCTTGTTCCTTCAATTTCGATGCCTTCTCGGTAAAGTTCTATCCATTGCAGGGCGAACATGGCAAACTTCTACCAGTCGTTCATTTACTGATTTCAACTGTTGCAAACTTTCAGTTGATATGAATACTGCTTTCGCGTTTCGTATTGTTCCAGTGCTGGCTATGATATTATCTTACCGAATACCTGCGGATGCAAATGAACGTTTGGCTCCGTAGACGCAATTCTTTCACTGGTTGCGTTTCGGAATCTCCGTTTCTATTTCCGGGAATCACAATACAACGGAACAGAGTCGGTTCGCTTTGGTATCAGCACTGAGCAAAATTGTCCAGCTCAGGCCTTGCCCCGAACCGAGACGAGGAATAATTTCAATTAATGGATCGCTTGCGGTGTCGCCCTCTGCCAGCGCCAAAATATGGCGACTGGGCGCAGCGCACGCTGGAGGCGCCGGGATGAGCAAAAATATTTCGGAAGCTTCCAGTGGGAGCTGGCCAGGTCCGGC
>VOFK01000977.1_pt1 | contig 36880 bp, 78 predicted proteins | sample 5384121 | NCBI WGS metagenome assembly VOFK01 (sample SAMN12384730, study PRJNA508395) | human gut metagenome | isolation source: healthy gut J | host: Homo sapiens | reverse complement strand
ATCAGTGGTTTCAAAATCAGATACAGCTCACATCGGACTTTCGGCAGATGCAGAAGTTCTTCACTGGTTGCAGATACTTCTTCAAGTAGCAAGAAATTAGACTTTGCACAACCCCGTTTGCCTGCTCAGCAAGCTTGGCTTAATCTGCTTTTACCGATTCTGCCTGCTGATCAGAAATCTGACGGATCTTAGCCACCTCCATGACAACCGCATCCAGCTGTTCGATCATTTCCGACATAAACTGGGAAGTCTCATCTGCAACAGAGCTTCCGACACCCACCTGATTCAGACTGTTTTGTCCAGCATGACACGGGTTTCTTCTGCCGAAGAAGCACTCTCTTCCGCAAGGTTTTTAATCTGTTCTGCAACAACCGCAAATCCTTTTTCCCTGCTTCACCGGCACGCGCAGCCTCAATGGATGCATTTAAAGACAACAGGTTTGTCTGGCTGGCAATGCTTTCAATCTTTCCGATGACAACCTGGATATCATTGGTGGTCTCTGAAAATATGCTGCATGGCTTCGACCAGTTCTTTCATCTTTGCACTTCCGCTGTCTGCCTTGATTTTGCAACCCGCTTTGCCTGGTCATGTACACTGTCTGTAGACTTCGTATTTTCTTCGATATGTGTAGCAACCTCGGCAACCGAAGATGTCAGCTGCTGTACTGCCGCTGCCCTGATCGGTAGCTCCCTCTGCCAGTCCCTGCGCACTCTGTGCCAGCTGGTCAGACTCCTGCGGATACCTGATTGGAAGATTCCTGTACATTTTTTGATCGTCTGGCTCAGATTATTTTCTGTCGCTTCCAGTTTCTTTAAAAATTTCACCCGAAATTTCCCTGATAGGCTTCAATATCATGGGATCTCGCATCAAAGTTTCCTTTTGCAAACTCTGTAAGGAGCTGATTGATATCGTCCACAACACCCTTAAATAAAAAGATGTATTGCGGAAACTTTCTGCAAGCTTTCCCAGTTCATCTTCCCCTGATAAGAAATATCAATTTCGAGATTTCCGTGTTGCCATGTCATCTCATTTTGCTTTTTCTATCTGGTCTAACGGTTCAAGAATATTTTCTGTCAGTTCCTGAATGATCATTTTGGAAAGCAATGGCATACCAACTACTGCAATGACAGGAATGATAATCCATACCGGATGTCCAAATACAAGCATTAAAATTGCAAACAGAATATTGTTCACCAGTAAAATTGCAAAAATTGCTTTCATAACCATTTTCAGCTTATCCGCAATTTTCACATTTTGAAAGTAATTCTTACGCATACGTTTCCTCCTCATGTATCGTATACTATTTATCTATAATTCTACAGCAAAATGTACATAATATCAAGCAGAATTATCCAAAAATTATACACGTCTGTCCAAAACTGCTTGAGATCTGCAGTTCCACACACGGAGCATCCGGATCACTGCTGCCCTGACCTTTACATTCACATGTCCGCCTGCATTGCTGTGTTCAAAGTATCATGTGCATTTGCTTCCACCAGATATACTGCGATAAAAATAAGAATAACTGCGTGAAGCCCACAAGAGGTAAAAAAGGAGCCATCTGTTTCCAGATGACTCCCAAAAATCATATGGCTATGCACCAGCCATAAGTCTCTATTTTACTGTACGGACAGATAAGAAATATCCCATCAGACTTGTATCCACGTCATGTGCCACCTCACGGCCTCACGAATTGCCCAGACAACCAGTGACTGTCCTCTGTGCATATCTCCCGCAACAAATACGTTCTTTGCATTTGTTGCATATGTTCCAGCTCTGTAGCTACATTTGTTCTCTGGTTCAGCTCTACACCGAATGCCTTTGCAATGTATTCCTCTGTTCCCAAAATCCTGCAGCGATCAGTACAAGTTCTGCCGGAATCTTCTTCTCGGAACCTGCAACTTCCACCATATTTCTGCGTCCGGTCTTCTCATCCACCTTGCTCTCAAGTCTGACGATTGTCAGACCATTCAGCTTGCCGTTCTTATCCTTATGGAATTCCTTTACGGTTGTCTGATAGATTCGTGGATCTGTACCGAAACTGCAATCGCTTCTTCCTGGCCATAGTCGGTCTTTAACACCTTCGGCCACTCCGGCCATGGGTTATTTGCTGCCCGCTCTGCCGGTGGACATGGCATCATCTCCAGCTGGGTTACAGACTTTGCACCCTGACGGATAGCCGTTCCCACACAGTCATTTCCGGTATCACCGCCACCGATGATCACAACATTTTTTCCCTTTGCGGAAATAAATTTGTTGTCCCTTAAAATTGGAATCCAAAAGGCTCTTTGTGTTTGCGTGACAGATAATCGACTGCAAAATAGATTCCTTCTGCATCACGACCTGCTGCCTTGATATCACGCGCATGCTTTTGAAGCCACAGCAGAGGATGACTCTGTCATAAATCTTTTTAACAGCTCTGCACTCTTGACATCCACACCGACATTACAGCCTGTGATAAACTTCACGCCCTCTTCTTTCATAACATTGATCTTACGGTCAATGATCTGCTTTTTCGAGCTTCATATTCGGGAATACCATACATCAGAAGTCCGCCGACACGGTCATTTCTCTCATATACCGTAACCTCATGTCCTCTCTGGTTCAGCAGATCGGCCGCTGCCAGTCCGGAAGGACCGGAACCGATGATGGCAACTTTCTTTCCGGTACGAACCTTTGGAATATGTGGTCCGCAAAGCATAACCTTCTTTGTATGCCGTCTCAATGATTCCATGCTCATTGTCCCGGACAGATACCGGATCTCCCCCAGTGTCCACAGGTACATGCCTTCTCACACAAAGCCGGACATACACGGGAGGTAAATTCCGGGAAGTTGTTCGTCTTTTTCAGACGGTTATACGCCTGCTGATAGTTTCGGTATAAAAAGCAGATCGTTCCACTCCGGTACCAGATTGTGCGGCGGGCAGCCGGAAGTCATTCCGGCAACTGTCATACCCGACTGGCAGAACGGCACACCGCAATCCATACAGCGCGCTCCCTGCTTTCTCTTTGTTTTTCTTTTGAAAGGAAGATGTGGAATTCATCAAAATTTTTGATTCGTTCCTTTGGTTCCACCGAACGCGCCTCACATCTGTCGTATTCCATAAATCCTGTTGGCTTTCCCATTGTTTCTTCCCTCCTTATGCTCTCGTGCTGGCATAAAAATGCCTCAATCTGTGCCTGCTCTGCATTCAGACCTTTTTCTTCCATCTGAACGATTGCCATCTGCATACGGTTATAATCATTCGGGATAATCTTCTTAAACTTCGGCAGATACTCACTGAAGTGATCGAGAATTTCCTTACCTTTTTCCGGAATTGGTCAGTGTAACATGTTCTTTGATCATTTCTTTGAGCTCTAATACGTCATATTTATTGGTGACTTCCTCACTGAATACCATAGACTTGTTGGTACGCATGTACAGATCATTGTGCTCATCAAGCACATAAGCAATACCGCCGCTCATACCAGCTGCAAAGTTCTTTCCGGTTTTACCAAGGATAACAACGACCGCCCGTCATATACTCACATCCATGGTCACCGACACCTTCTACTACTGCAGAAGCTCCGGAATTTCGTACGCAGAAACGTTCTCCTGCCACACCACTGATAAATGCTTTACCACTGGTTGCACCGTAAAGTGCTACGTTACCGATGATGATATTCTCATCCTTTTTTGAAGTTTACTCCTGCCGGTGGATAAACGATCAGCTTTCCGCCGGAAAGTCCTTTTCCGAAATAATCGTTGGAATCGCCGACCAGCTCCAGTGTCAGCCCCTTTGGAATAAATGCACCAAAACTCTGTCCGCCGGCTCCGCTGCATTTAATAATGAAAGTATCCTCATCCAGTGTATCGTCGTACTTCTTTGTAATCTCTGATCCGAAGAATTGTTCCAAGCGAACGGTTTACGTTTGTTACTTCGGTATCGATCATACGCTTCTGCTTCTTATCAAGTGCCGGCTTTAACTGTTTTAAGAACTCCGTGATATCTTTGGTCTTATCCAGTTCGAAATCATATACCTGCTTCGGATCAAAAAATAACCTTCTGCTTTGTTCCTGCAAACGGATTATTTAAGATATTGCTCAGGTCAAGCTTTGCTTCACGCTCGGACAGATCTCCGCGAACCTTTAAGAAATCGCTTCGTCCGACGAGTTCATCCACTGTGCGGACACCAAGTTTTGCCATGTACTCCCGAAGTTCTTCTGCGATAAAGCGCATAAAATTCTCCACATATTCCGGCTTGCCGGCAAAACGCTTCCGAAGCTCCGGGTTCTGTGTCTGCAATACCTGCCGGACAGGTATCAAGGTTACAGACGCGCATCATGACACAGCCCATGGTAACCAGCGGGCGGTTTGCAAAACAAACTCTTCCGCGCCAAGACATGCAGCAATGGCCACGTCTTTACCACTCATCAGCTTTCCGTCTGTCTCAATCCTTACTTTTTATTACGCAGGCCGTTCATGATCAAGGTCTGATGAGTCTCGGCAAGACCAAGTTCCCAAGGAAGTCCTGCATTGTGGATAGAACTTCTCGGTGCGGCACCGGTTCCGCCGTCATAGCCGGAAATCAGGACTGCCTGTGCGCCTGCCTTTTGCAACGCCGGCTGCGACCGTACCGACTCCCGCCTCGGAAACCAGTTTTACGGAAATTCTTGCATCGCGGTTTGCATTCTTTAAGTCATAAGATCAGCTGTGCCAGATCCTCGATGGAATAAATATCGTGATGAGGCGGCGGGGAGATCAAAAGATACACCCGGTGTGGAAAGTCTTGTTTTTGCAATCCACGGATATACTTTTCTTACCCGGTAGATGTCCACCTTCACCCGGTTTTGCGCCCTGTGCCATTTTGATCTGGATCTCCTGGGCGCTTACCAGATAACGGCTGGTAACACCAAAACGGCCACTGGCTACCTGCTTGATCGCAGAACAACGGTTCAGTCCGTCCGGTGACGGTCAGACGATCCAGGTCCTCACCGCCTTCACCGGTGTTTGACTTGCCGTGTAAGTGATTCATCGCAATGGCAAGTGTCTCATGTGCTTCCTTCGAGATAGAACCGTAAGACATCGCACCGGTCTTAAATCTTGTCACAATAGAATCTACGCTTTCCACTTCCTCAAGCTTCACACCCTTCTTCGGGTACTCAAAATCCATCAGTCCACGCAGGTTCGTATGCTTTTCTTCTTCATCTACCAGACTCGTATACTGCTTGAACATCTCACAGTCCCCACGTTTGGTAGACTGCTGCAGCAGATGGATGGTAGCCGGATTGTACAGATGCGCATCGGCTCCGCTTCTCATCTTGTGGCGCCCCTTGCTGTCAAGGGTTACATCGGTTTCAAGTCCCAGCGGATCATAGGCTGCGGAATGAAGCGTATTGACATCATTTCTCGATATCCTTGATGGAAATTCCGCCGATGCGGCTGACCGTATTGGTGAAATACTTGTCAATGACATCTTTATCAATACCAAGTGCTTCAAAAATCTTGGAACCCTGATAAGACTGGATCGTTGAAATACCCATTTTCGCCGCAATCTTTACAATACCGGTGATAATTGCATGGTTATAATCATCAACTGCGGCATAATAATCTTTGTCTAACATGTGCTCGTCGATCAGCTGTTTTACGGTATCCAGTGCCAGGTATGGGTTAATTGCACTCGCACCAAAACCAAGCAGTGTTGCAAAATGATGTACCTCACGCGGCTCTCCGGATTCGAGAATCAGGGAAAGGGAAGTACGTTTCTTTGTCTTTACCAGATACTGCTGCAATGCAGATACGGCAAGCAGTGACGGAATTGCCACATGGTTTTCATCCACGCCTCTGTCGGAAAGGATCAGGATATTGGCTCCGTCTCTGTATGCACGATCCGCCTCAATAAAGAGAACGATCTACGGCTTTCTCAAGACTGGTATTCTTATAATAAATAATCGGAATGGTTTCTACCTTAAATCCGTCTACTTTCATATTGCGGATTTTCATCAGGTCTGTGTTGGTCAGAATCGGATTGTTGATCCGAAGTACTTTACAGTTCTCCGGCTTTTCCTCTAAGAGGTTTCCGGCAGATCCGATATATACCGTCGTAGAAGTAACAACCTCCTCACGGATGGAATCGATTGGCGGGTTGGTTACCTGTGCAAACAGCTGCTTGAAATAGTTAAACAGCGGCTCACGGTTTCCGGACAGTGCCGCAAGCGGTGTATCCGTACCCATCGCAGTGGTACCCTCAATGCCGTTCCTTGCCATCGGCAGGATGGAATCCTTTAAGGACTCATACGTGTAACCGAATGCCCTTTGCATTCTCTGACGTTCTTCCTGTGTATATTCCGGCACACGCTCATTCGGGATTTTTAAATCCTTTAACATGACGATGTTGCTGTCAAAGCCACTCACCATATGGACGCTTATCCGCATATCTTTCTTTTAACTCATCGTCATCAATCACACGACCCTGCACGGTATCTACAAGAAGCATTTTACCAGGACGCAGACGGTCTTTTGTCACGATATGGGTCGGATCAATATCAAGAACTCCGACCTCGGAAGAAAGAATCAGATAGTCATCGTCTGTAATGTAATAACGGGATGGACGCAGACCGTTACGGTCAAGAACCGCTCCCATCATATCTCCATCGGAAAACAGGATGGATGCAGGTCCGTCCCATAGGCTCCATCATGGTTGCATAATACTGATAGAAATCTTTCTTTTTTCTGTGTCATCACAGCATTGTTTGCCCATGGCTCCGGAATTAAGATCATGACAGCGAGCGGAAGCTCCATTCCGCTCATTACAAGGAATTCCAGTGTATTGTCCAGCATTGCGGAATCCGATCCCTCACTGTTGATGACCGGAAGCACTTTCTGGAATTCCCCGCGCAGCTCAATCCCTGCCGGATGCCATCGTCTCTTCCCGGGCAAGCATCTTGTCTGCATTACCACGGATGGTGTTGATCTCACCGTTATGCACAATAAACCGGTTCGGATGTGCACGCTCCCAGCTTGGATTTGTGTTGGTAGAGAAACGGGAATGTACGGTTGCGATCGCAGATTCATAATCCTTATCCTGCAGATCGGAGAAGAACGACGCAGCTGCTCTACAAGGAACATTCCCTTATATACAATCGTTCTGCTCGAAAGGGAAGCAACGTAGCTGTCATCGTTGGACTGTTCAAAGACACGGCGTGCCACATACAGGCGGCGGTCAAAATCCAGACCCTTCTCCACATCATCCGGACGTTTGATAAATGCCTGCATAATGCATGGCATACATTCTCTTGCCTTGTCGGAAAGCTTGTCCGGATGAATCGGTACCTGTCTCCATCCGAGGAACTCCATTCCCTCCTTGCCGACAATGACCTCGAACATCTTTTTCGCCTGATTGCGTTTTAACTCGTCCTGTGGGAAGAAAAAACATTCCGACGCCGTAATCTCTCTCTTCTCCCAGCTTAATTCCAAGCGGCTCTACCGCTTTCTTAAAGAACTTATGGGAAATCTGAAGAAGAATACCAACACCATCTCCGGTCTTTCCGTCGGCATCTTTTCCGGCTCTATGCTTTAAGTTCTCAACAATTTTCAAGGCATTTTCCACGGTCTGGTGGGTCTTGATACCTTTGATGTTTACCACAGCACCAATTCCGCAGTTATCATGTTCGAAACTCGGATCATATAATCCTTTGGCGGTTGCTGTGCTCTCATTCCATTGCTCTTTCATAGAACTATCCTTTCGTTGTAAATCATTCATGAGTTGCTTTTTCTTAACTGATTCTCATTTTACTCCTATAACCGCCGCTTGTAAATCATTTTTTTCGTTCTATTGTCTGATAATTTGTCTATTGTTCGTTTTTACATAATATTGTCGGACAATAATGTATGTTTTCTTTTATATCTTTCGTTTTTCAAACAATAAAGCGGTCATATTCATGAAATATTTTTTTTTTTCATAAATATGACCGCATTTTCTGTTTTTATTAAGTTGTTTTTATTTCACGAACAATTTATATCTGAAATTCATTCACTGTCTGCTGCAATGTTCCGATGCTGTCCAAAACCTTTTCCCATAACTTTTCCTCCTTGGTATTTTTTATATTTTAACACTACTATACTTTAACGCGATAAACGAGCAAAATAGGGTAGAGGGAGAATAATTATCTCGCCCCTCCCATTGAACCGTACGTACGGATCTCGTATACGGCTCTACAACTTATATTCCAACTTTTTGCTAAGTAATAGGATAAGGGATTGAGCAGACCAGCTCCATCTTTTATCCTATTTTCAAGTAAATCTTTACTGATAATGAAATTCACCACGTTCATTCCACTTCTTCTATACCACCCAAGTCTTGAATTCGCAACTTTATGAATATCTTCCTGACTGTATCCGTTTCGGTTCTTCCAGTTTAGATAACTTAGGTTTCTGTAGATGGTTTTCGGCTTCTTCCATTGCTTCATGACTATCATTCTTATTTTGTGTCTTAGCCACTGTCCAAGCTCTTCCACAAATTGCTTCATCAACCCGATTCTAAAGTAATTAATACATCCTCGCACAATCTCATTTACTCGCTTGATTGTAACCACAAGAGGTCTTGCTATTGCTTTCCCTCTCTTCAGATATTCACACAGCTTCTTTTTAAGCTTCTTTTTTCTTTTCATTGGTAGGTTTTATTCTTTCCACTCCCCACCGTTTTTCAGAAATGTGAATCCTAGGTATTTGCTTCGCATCGGTCTGACTACTTTCGTTTTTGTTGCATTTACTTTTAGAAATAGTTTCCGTTCCAGCCAATCACTTATGGAGTTCATCACCCGGTTAGCCGCCATTTCACTTTTTAGTGAAAATTAATACATCATCTGCATACCTTGTAAAGCGGCGTCCTCTATGTTCCAGTTCTTTTGTCCAGCTTGTCCAAGTAGACATTTGAACATACGACTGAAAGAGGACCTCCTTGCGGCACGCCGGTAATAGTTGCTTTTTCCAAGCCGTTTTCCATTACACCTGCTTTCAGATATTTCCGAATCAGATTTAATGTGGTACTGTCATTTACTTGTTCTCTTAGTATCTGAATTAATTTGTCGTGATTTACCTTGTCGAAAAAACTGTTCTATATCTATATCCACTACCCATTCATACCCATCATTCAAGTATTCCAATGCCTGTCGAATGGCATCATGACAACTTCTTCCGGCTCTGAATCCATAACTATAGTCACTGAATATCTCTTCATAAATATCAGATATAGGCTGTGCTATTGCCTGCTGGATAGTTCTGTCAAAGTGCTGTGGGTATTCCCAATGGTCTTTTCTTACCATTGTCTTTCGGAATGTATACTCTTCGGACTGGTTTCGGTATATATGTTCTGTTTCTAAGAGATGTAACGATTTTCTCTCTGTTCTTCCTTATATAATCTCCCAGTTCTTCTACAGTAACTCCATCAACACCACTCGCACCTTTATTGGCAACTACCTTTTTATAGGCTCTGTTCAGATTTTCTTTTGACAAGATCACTTCAATCAATTCCATTGTTGTTACTCCTCTGACTTATCCTAAAATTCATACATAACACCCCTCTAAGTATAAACAGTATTCCTCGGTTACGTTCCTACTTTTCCTGTCCACTCGATTTCTGGCTCATGTATTATTTTAAACATAACGATTCGTACTATAAATCGTTTCAGTCCTTCGGCTTTCGCCTACTATGACATCATCTGACTCCCTCTCCAAACCTTGTTTCGACCATATCTTTCGATATGTGAGTAGGGTCTCCCCGAGGTAAGACACTAATCTTTCGTTCCACAACCTCTTGATTTACAACTTCGGTTTACGTTTACCTTTTGGGCTTCGATTTGCTTTGCAATCTTACCCACCTAATCGCCTTATCAAGTTTCTGTTCGTAGGCTCAAGAACTTTGCTACACCACTTCCTCCATCCATACCGTTACTGATACTGACTTGTGATTCGCTACACTTGACGGTAAATACCCGTGACTGGACTTGCACCAGCAAGATTAGTGCCATGCTCGGCACACTAGAAGAAAAAGCGGTCTGCCTTCCGGCAAACCGCTTTCTCTTTTTCAACTATTCAGAACCCGCCAATTGAAAACCGCGCATACACTTAATGGCTCCGATATCCTCCATTGCGTTTACCATGCGGTAAACGGTTGCAACGCCGATTTTTTGGATCTACCTTTGATGCCTTGAAATAGATTTCCTTACAGCAGGAACAATCTTCCTCAAGGATAATATCCAGCAGCATCAGCCGCTGCTTGGTAATCCTACAGCCTGATTCCTTCAGTTTTTGAATAATCATTTCTCTCTGCATCATTTGGCATCTCTTCTTTTCTATTTTGCTGACACAGTTTTCTTTTGCGTCAAAGTTTAATGTGTTACTCTCCCTTATAAGGACGGAACAGCAGATAAATAAATCCGATGATCAGTAAGAATGCTACAACGGTACCAACACCGAATGTACCAACTGTGATCAGTGTACCGATCTGGTAGATACACAGGGAAACAATGTAAGCTAAGATACACTGATATCCGATCGCAAACCAGAACCACTTCACGTTGTTCATCTCACGCTTGATCGCACCCATAACTGCGAAACATGGTGCACATAACAGGTTGAATACCAGGAAACCATAAGCGGCAACCGGAGTCATAACCAAAGACAGTGACTTCCAGATTTCGGAACCATTTTTCTGCAACTTCTGCGAAACCGAATAACTGTCCGAACGTAGCTACAACGTTCTCTTTTTGCGATCAGACCGGATACAGCAGCAACTGCCATCTTCCAGCCGTTACCAGCCCTGGTCCAGCCAAGTGGTGCGAAGATCCATGCGATTGCAGAACCAATTTTTTGCAAGAACACATTCTGCCTGGGCAGCCTCAAGAGCAGCACCCTCTAATCCGTCGAAATCAAGCATTCCAAAGGTTCCGTTGCTCCATCCGAAGTTCATTAAGAACCATAAAAACAATTGTTGATAACAGGATAATTGTACCTGCTTTCTTGATGAAAGACCATCCACGCTCCCACATGCTGCGGGAGTACGTTTCCAACGGTTGGCCAGTGATATGCAGGAAAGCTCCATAACGAATGGTGCAGGCTCTCCTGCGAACATCTTTGTTTTTTCTTTAAAGATAATACCGGAACAGATAATTGCTGCAACACCTACAAAAAGTAAGCACTCCATGCAACCCATCCGGAATTATGGAAGAATGCACCTGCTATTAAAGCTATAATAGGAAGTTTTGCTCCACAAGGAATAAATGTTGTTGTCATAATTGTCATCTTGCGGTCACGGTCGTTCTCGATTGTACGAGAAGCCATGATACCAGGAACACCACATCCACTACCAATTAACATTGGAATGAATGATTTTCGGATAATCCGAATTTTTACGGAAAATACGATTATGATGAATGCGATACGTGCCATGTATCCGCAAGACTCAAGGAATGCAAGGAAAATAAATAATACAAGCATCTGAGGTACGAATCCAAGTACAGCACCAACTCCGGAGATGATACCATCTACGACAAGTCCTGTCAGCCAGCCGGCACAGTGAATGTTCTCAAGTAAGGTTCTTGCTCCCGAACAATCCACTCGGCAAACAATGTATCATTTGTCCAATCGGTAAGGAATCCACCAACTGTTGTGATAGATACATAATATACGATAAACATAACCAATGCAAAAATCGGAAGTGCAAGGAGACGGTTCGTAACAATACGGTCAATCTTATCCGAAGTGGAAAGTTTCTCACCCTTCTTTGCTTTTGTAAGACACTCTCCAATGATGGAAGAAATGTATACATAACGCTCATTGGTAATGATTGACTCGGTATCATCATCAAAATGATCCTCAAGTTCCTTGATCTCTGCAGATACATCTGGCATCAGACTTAAGAGTTCAGAAATCTTATCGTCTTTTTCCAGAAGTTTGATTGCGAAAAACCGCTTCTGTTCCTGTGGAATATCCGAGCTGATCTTATCCTCTACCTTTGCAATGATATCCTCAACCTCTGATGAGAACGCATGTGCAGGTGTGACTTTCTTCTTCTGCTGTGCGAGAGCAACGGCCTTTTCTGCTGCCTTTGTAATTCCTGTTCCTTTCAGAGCGGAAATCTCAACAACTTCGCAGCCCAGTTTCTGGCTCAGCTTATCGATATGTATCACATCACCATTCTTTGCAACAATATCCATCATGTTGACAGCCATGATCACCGGAATACCAAGTTCCATGATCTGTGTGGACAGATACAGGTTACGCTCAATATTTGTACCGTCCACAATATTGATGATTGCATCCGGTCTGTCTGCAACAAGATAATTTCTTGCCACCACTTCCTCCAGGGTGTATGGGGAAAGAGAATAAATTCCCGGAAGATCCATGATGGTAACATCTTTATGACCCTTCAGACGTCCTTCCTTTTTTTTTCTACTGTTACACCCGGCCAGTTACCTACGAACTGGTTGGAGCCGGTCAACGCGTTAAACAATGTCGTTTTTCCGCAGTTTGGATTTCCTGCCAATGCAATTTTCACTGCCATAATTCTCCTCTTTTCTGTGCTGGCGCACCTTTGTTTTATCAACCTTGCTAAAATTTGAAATCGCTAGTTTCTATAAGTACCTGCTAGTTTTTGTAAGTCGCTACTAACCTTATGGTAAAAAAATTATTCTACCTCGATCATTTCTGCATCTGCTTTACGCAGGGACAGTTCATACCCTCTGACCGTAACTTCCACCGGATCTCCGAGTGGGGCTACTTTACGGACATAAATCTCTACGCCCTTGGTAATTCCCATGTCCATGATACGACGTTTTTACAATTGGCCCTTCGCCTGTCAGTTTTGTAAGCTTTGACAGTCTCGCCAACTTTTTGCATCTTTTAATGTCTTCATCGCTGCTCCCTTTCTAAATCATTATTTTATTTTGCCATATCCTTACCGATAGCAACACGCGCTTCTTTCACATTCACGATCATGTTTCCATCCGTTTCAGATATCACAGCCACTTTTCCCCGACAACAAAACCAAGATTCTCAAGATGGCGTCTTGTTTTTCTTTTTTCCACCGATCTTTTTGATCTCATTCTCTTCTCCTGCTTTTGCACATTGTTAAAGGCATCATAAAAACATCCTCCTGCTTTCCGCCGCGTGCAAGCGACTTTATTGAGAATCATTTCCATCTCTTACGTCAGTTAGTATATGCTAACGAGCATAAGTTGTCAATAACAAAATAATATTTTTTCAGCTTATCCGACATTTTTCTCCCTAAAATACTCAGGTGCCAGCACACAAAATTTTTTCTGTTATTAAGCGTTTGCAAGCGCTTTTCCAAGTGCCTTGCACTGTTCCATTGCATCTGCATCCGGAGTTTCCTGACAGATGACACCTTCTCCTCCTACGATCGTTGCGCCGGCTCCGCTCATACGTGCTTCCCAGTCACGCATCCACTGGCCGTCACCCCATCCGTAAGAACCAAACAGTCCAATCTTCTTTCCGGAAGCAAATCCTTCCACGTCTGCAACAAACGGCTCCATCTCACTCTCTTCGAGTACTTCTGCTCCCATGGCAGGACATCCTAATGCAAATACACCCTCTCCCTTTAACTCATCAATGTTCATATCACTGACAAATACAGCTTCCGCCTCTTTGCCTGCCTCTTTGATTCCTTCCACGACGGCATTTTGCCATGCTTTCTGTGTTTCCACCCTGTGTCCAAAATACAACTGAAATCTTACTCATTTTAAATTCTCCTTTTCTTTTTTTATAATGTTATGATGCATATTGACAGTCACAATCAACCAGCTGCCAGATTTCCGTATTGCTGCAAATCGCAATAATCTCTTCAATGCGCATTCCATATGACAAAAAGCTGGATCAGGTTTTTCTCTGGAATGTTCATATTTTTGAAACAGCCGGATTTTTCATGTGGTCTGTCGTATACTTTCCAGTACCCCGAATACAAATAGTTTTTTCCCCTGATTGCGGATGAATCCTTTTACATCCTCTGGCGGATATCCAAGCAACAGTCCCATCTCATGCGGAAAAACTTTCTTTTCCCCTCAGATACTGCTGGTAATGTGCACGAAACACCGGTAATACCTGTTTTAAGTTTGTGTCAGTATAGCCAATCTCATGCAACAATGCCTGCACGCTTTCTTTGGAAAAAAATGCTTCCAGACGATCCGGATGATACAAAAAACACTGTAATCCTGCCTGCGTGAATCCCTAACGGATAAACTGACAGTTCACTGTCTTTGAACACTTCTTTCATCCGTGGATATTCCATGGTTCCGATATTCAGCAGATTTGATTCTTTTAATCCGGTTATCAGCGGTGCACACTGAAATGCAATTTGAAATTCGATTTCATCGCCACGCAAAGTTTCCGTATGATCTCCCATGTTTCGCTGCTCAAGTCCGTCACTCCTTCCTAAAGTTAGTTATATCTAACTTAAGAAAAGAATACACGAAAAAAACAGGCTCTCGTCAAGAGCCTGTTGTGATATTTTTATCAATTATATTTTCTGTTGCGTATACCGTACCAATGCCTCCCGATAAATCGCCCCCCAGACGGCTTGGCAGAACTTTTTATGGGTCACCATGCCAATATGCATATCTCCCTGCGCCTGCAGCGGAACCGAGACAATATTCTCTCCGTTTAATTCCTCGTCAATCACCCCTGCTGCAGACTGTATAACCATTCAGACCAATCAGCAGATTAAACAGGGTTGCCCGATCTCTGACACGGATGTTTTTCGGCCGATCCACGGTACTGAATATCTCCTCGGAGAAATAAAAAAGAATTGTGTTCTCCCTGTTCAAAAGAAAGATAAGGATATGGCTCTAATTCCTCAATCGTCACAGACTTTTTTTTGCCCGCAAAGCGGATTTTTCGTGCTCACAAAAAATATGCGGTTTTGCCACAAAAAGCTCGGTAAACACAAGGTCATGTTCCTTGATCAGTTTCTCAAGTACGGTACGGTTAAAATCGTTCAGATAAAGAATTCCGATCTCGCTTTTCATCTGCGCGACATCCTCTATGATTTCATACGTCTGGGTTTCCCGCAGACAGAAATCATACTTTTTCGCTTCCATACTGCTCGATCAGTTCCACAAATGCATTGACTGCAAACGAATAATGCTGGGTGGAAACACTAAATTCCTGTTTCCGCCCGGCTTTTTTTTCTTGTATGTTTCCTCCAGTACTGCTGCCTGTTCCAGAACCTGTCTGGCATACCCTAAAAAAGTCTCCCCCTTTTGGATATGACAATTCCGCGGTTTGTCCGTTCAAAAATGGTAATCCCCATCTCTTTTTCCAGTTCCCTGACTGCCTTTGTCAGACTCGGCTGGGAAATAAATAATTTTTTTGCCGCATCACTGATCGTCCCGGTCTGTGCAACGGTCGTAACATATTTCAACTGCTGTAAGGTCATAAAAGCATCCTCCTATAAGATGTCAATATACTCTCCGTTTAATGCTTTATTCATGCTGCGGACAGCGCAGAATTTACCGCACATGGAGCAGGTATCCTCCTGTTCCGGTGCCCCTATCCGCACGAATGGCTTTGGCGGTCTCCGGGTCATGGAACATGCCCACTGTGCTTCCCAGTCCAGTACTCTTCTGGCATCCGCCATCTTATTGTCCATCTCCATGGCTCCCGGTACATGCTTTGCGATATCTGCCGCGTGCGCTGCAATCTTTGATGCCATAATTCCCTGCTTGACATCCTCCACATTCGGAAGCGCCAGATGCTCCGCCGGTGTCACATAGCAGAGGAATGCCGCACCGTTAGCAGCAGCGATCGCACCACCGATGGCAGAAGTGATATGGTCGTACCCCGGCGCAATGTCCGTTACCAGCGGTCCCAGTACATAAAACGGTGCTCCCATGCAGATCGTCTGCTGAATCTTCATATTCGCTGCAATCTGATCCATCGGCATATGTCCCCACGGTCCTTCTACCATAACCTGGACATCCTTTTCCCATGCACGTTTGGTCAGTTCTCCCAGACGGACAAGTTCCTCAATCTGACAGACATCCGAAGCATCTGCAAGACATCCCGGACGACAGGCATCTCCCAGTGAGATTGTCACATCATATTCCTCGCAGATATCAAGAATTTCATCATAATATTCATAGAATGGATTTTCTTCCCCGGTCATTGTCATCCACGCAAATACTAAAGAACCGCCACGGGATACAATGTTCATCTTCCGCTTGTGGTTTTTGATCTGATCGATGGTTTTTCTGGTAATGCCACAGTGGAGAGTGACAAAGTCCACACCGTCCTCTGCATGCAGACGTACAACATCAATAAAAAAATCTTTTGCCGTGAGTGTTGCCAGGTCTCTCTGATAGTGTATCACAGAATCGTATACCGGTACAGTTCCAATCATCGCCGGACATTCCGAAGTCAGTTTTCTCCGGAATCCTGTAGTATCTCCATGGGAAGACAGATCCATGATTGCGTCCGCTCCCATATCCACCGCTGCCATAACTTTCTGCATTTCAATATCATAATCTTTCCAGTCTCTGGATACTCCGAGATTGACATTGATTTTGGTTCGGCATGGAACCCACACCCTGCGGGTCCGAGACATTTATGGTTTTTATTTGCGCAGATGGCAACCTTTCCGGCTGCCACCAGAGGCATCAACTCTTCCACACGCAAGTGTTCCTTCTGTGCAACTTTTCTTTAATTCTTCTGTTACGATTCCTTTTCTTGCAGCTTCCATCTGCGTTTTGTATTCTCTCATTGGTTTCTCCCTTCCTTGCATAAAATAAAAAAAACACGTATAATGCTTATACGTGTGTGTAACTTTCATTTTTCCCTACGTTGGCATTATCCAAATCAGGTTACAGGTCAAAAAGCAATACAGCTTACTCTCAGCCTTCTTTTTTGAAAGCTCCCTTTTTTTTATTTTAAATATAGTTCATTATTATACAATCCATGGATGCTGTCAAGATTTTCCCTGTAAGTTCCAATAAAAAATACATAAATTTTACAGGAAGCAGATTGTCATATTCTGTGTTATACGCTATGATAAGTTTATTCGGCAAAGGATGTGGCAGAGATTGCAGTTGTTTTATTCCTGCAGCTTATGGATATCCGTGACCTGACGCAGACACTCTGATGACCCATGTCATGATCGGTCTTGCAGTTTTATATTTTATCTATACCATCTGCAACAAATTTTATCACCACACGACGACACATGCGCTGTGGATCTGCCATCTGATCTCCTGTCTGCGAAAAGAGGAGGCCGTTTACAACGCCTTCTCCCGAAACATCCATCTGCAGATTGCCTGTGGATATGCTGTCTTTGATCCACGGACAGATACGAATCTGGATGCCCTTCAAAAAGCGGGCAGATCAGAATACATGTACGAAAACAAAAAACAGTTAAAAACATTTTCTTACCGCTGAGGCTTAAGCCTGCAGCGGTATTTTTGCGACATCTTTTTTTTACGGAGTTTCTTTACCTCATACAACTGCTCGTCCGCAAGCGAAAGTGCATCCGCAAGACTGTGCTCATCGCCCGGCTCTAACGCACAGGCACCGATGGAAACCGTTACGTTATACGGTTTGTCACTCTGTTCATTCCGAACGGTGAATGCATCGTATAACTCCTGTAATAACAGTTCTTTTTTTTTTCCGTCATCAGTGCACATGCATACTCATCCCCGCCGATTCTCGCAACAACCCCATCCCCTGTCTGCTCCTTTTGGACAATCTCTGCAAGAATTTCCGCGATGGTGTGCAGGGAATAATCCCCTTCCTCATGTCCGTACCGGTCATTAATGATTTTAAGATTGTTCATATCCGCATAAAGCACCAGAAATGTTTTTTCCGCTGCTCTTGCTTTGTTTAGCATAGGCTCCGCATATTCGAAAAATCCCCTCCGGTTACAGATCCCGGTCAGTGGATCTTTCTTTGAAAGTGTTTCCAGTTCCAGATTGTTTTCCTTTAAGACATACAGCGATTCCTCTAACTGTTTCTGAATATCCTCATTGTTTTTTTCAGAAGATTCAGCATCTTGACTGCTGCTGAAATCTGATTACTTAAAAATTCTCCATATTCCAGCACTTCATCGGTCAGATCACACACTAAAATTCCATACAGCATTTCATTGGCATACAGAGGAAGCGTTACCATCCATGCCCGGTCAGACATTCCCAGCCTGGAAAACTGGAAAATATTTTTTTGCCTTTTTTTTTCTGATGAATGGCGGGTATATTTTCTACATTTCCATGAAGTTCCCTGGCTTTCAGCAGCAGCTGCTCCGGCATCTGAAATAATTCATGATTCAGATGAATGACCGGCTCCTCATAGATGTACAAAAAAATGCATTATGTATCTTTAACCATTCCATTGTTGCAAGAATTTCCCCAAAACTCTGATCGGTTCCTTTTTCAAAACAAAGCAGTTTCAAAATAAAAGTTTTTCATTTCGAAATTTACCCGTTTCTGCTTTCCGAACAGTTCATCGGCCAGTGATTCATGGACTCGTACTTTTCCAGCACATCATTGCGCGCATCCACTTCTTCCTGATTTCCCCGGCAAAACGAATTCCGGATCACCAGATCGGTCGGAAGGCGCACAGAAGAGACTTTTTCTCCCTGCATCATCCGGCATAACAGTTCACATGCTTTGCTGCCAAGTTTTGACACATCCGCACGTACCGAAGAAAGTGTCGGATAAATCTGGGAACACCACTCCGTATCATCATACCCGAAAACCGAGATATCCCTTCCCGGCCTAAGCCCCCGCGCCTTCAGTTCTTCATAAAAATCCGGTTGCAGTTTCATCATTGACGCAAAAAACGGCTTCCAGATCCGGATTGTCATCCAGAAGTCTGGCATAGGTGCTATGCGCATTTCCCCGTCAGATCCCCTTCCACATACCGTTTTTCCTGCGGTAAGATACCGTTCTTCCAGAGTGCACTCTCAAACGTAGCTTTGCGCTCCATTGCATCGGAATTTTCCTTCTATCCGCCTACCATTCCGATTTTTGTGTAATGCAGATCCTGCACGAGATAATCGATTCCCTGCCGGATTCCACGGTCATTGTCATAACTGACATTTACATATCCTTCCAGATCAGAGGAAACCAGAACGCATGGAATTCCATCATAGTGATGCATAAATTCAACCAGACGTTCTTTCGTCGTGTAACAGCCAATACAGTTTGCCGCTACGATAATCCCGTCCAGACGGCCTTTTTGTACACTCGAAAACAGGGTATCATACTGATATTCATACATAATATCCGTGTTCTGCGCGTAATCATGGTCTAAAAATTTTCCCGGAAGCACTACCATGTTGACATCCTGCTCTTTGCTGCCTCCCTCAGACCTTTACACAAAAAACGTGTAAAATCGTCTTGTGATGCCTCCGACCATCACGCCTATGGTTTTCCCTTGTTTTTTGTCATATCTATCCGCCCCTTAGCTCATTTCAATTAAAGTTAGCTCATTTTCTATTTTTAATAAAATTATTTTAATATAATTTTATGTTTATATCAATTATATTTTTTAGCTAATTTTAGTCGGATAAATTTGTGGAATGTGATCTAAATCTCTTCACATTCTCCGGAATCCTCGATAATCCGAAGTCCGGCTGTGCTGGTAACCGGAAGAGAAAACGCAATGGTTCCCGCTTTTGTCCCGATTCCGGCTTTTTCCATGATGGATTTCATAATCGCATTTTTTCTGTTCCGTTTTCGTAACAATTAATATAATTTCTTTTTTCGGAAACCAGCGATACGCCGAGAAACTGTTCTGCCCGTTTCATTCCGACACCTTTCCGTGAAAAACCGTTCCCCGGTGGCTCCGCCTTCTTCTGCCGCACGCATCACCTGCGTATTGTATCCGTAATTGGCAATTTGCAATGATCAGCTCATGTTTTGTCTCCTTCAACGTTGTCTCCTCCCCTTTCTCGAATTCCTGTTCTCCCAGCATAAATTTCAGCTGATGTTTTCCGCCAATACTGCTAAGCGGTATCAGAAAGACAATTCCGTCCCGGGCACATCAATTTTCAGTTCCGTCTGCAATCCCTTTTTCACGGTTTTCCAGGTGGGACGTGACCAGACAAAAATGAATGCCTTTCTCATCCTCCTCGAGTCCGAAGTAATCCAGTACATCGCTGGCCGCTGTTCCCATGGCAAGAGAAATATTTCCAGTATCCACGTGATTTTGCTTATAAAACTTCACAAATTTCTGCATCTGTTTTCGATTGCAGATCGTAACCATCATATAGATCTCACTCATTTGTCCGCTCCTCTTTCCTGTTTTTCTATAATTCTATAATTGCATCATCCGCATACCCGGCAAACACATCCTCTGCCTGCAGGAATGGCTGTTCTGCCATTTCTTCCTTTTTATTACTCTTAATCTTATAGATCAGCCGAGGACCTGCAGCGTAATCAGCGGAGTCATGGCAACCATCGCTACCACGCCGAAGGCATCCTTTACCACATCGCCGCCTACTGCCGTACAAGCGCCCTGTGCCAGTGGCAGCAGAAAAAGTTGCCGTCATCGGACCGGATGCCACACCTCCGGAGTCAAACGCAATCGCGGTAAAGATTTTCGGAACAAATAACGTCAGAAACAGTGCAATGGCATAGCCCGGAATTAAAAAATACATAATCGGAATTCCGGTAAGCACCCGCAGCATGGAAAGCCCGACCGAAGCAGCCACACCAACCGAAAGGCTGATCTGCATCGCTTTTCCGGAAATATCCCCATCGGTCAGTTCTTCTACCTGTTTCATCAGGACATAGACGGCCGGCTCTGCCTTGACAATGAAATATCCGATCACCATTCCGACTGGGACTAAAATCCACGGACACGGCAGTGATGCCATAACGGTTCCAAGATAGTTTCCTGCGGGAATAAATCCGACATTGGCACCGGTCAGGAAAAAAGTACCAGTCCGACATACGTGTAAAGCAGTCCCACACAGATTTTAATCAATGTCTTTTTATGTAGTTGAATGGAAACAAGCTGGAAAATTCCAAAAAAAGAAAACGATTGGAAGCAGGGAACCTGCAATTTTCTTTGAGATAATAGGGAATTTCGGATAAAAACAGCCGGCCAAGTTCCACAGAATTGAAAGCTTCCGGCACGTCCGCTGCCACATAACTTCCCTGGGCAGGATATACCAGTCCCAGGAGCAATACCGCAAGAACAGGGATCGATCGAACACAGTGCAACCAGTCCGAAACTGTCGTTTTCCGCATGCTTATCATTTCGGATTGCAGAAATACCAACACCAAGTGCCATAATAAACGGTACCGTCATCGGGCCCGTTGTCACACCACCCGAATCGAATGCAATCGCCAGAAAATTATCCGGAACAAACCTTTGCGATCACAAATATCACCACCATAGAACACAACTAATAACGGGGCTAACGCTATTCCAAATAAAATACGAAGCAGTGCTACAACAAGAAATGCGCCAACCCCGGCTGCCACCGAAAGAATCAGCACCATATTCGGCACCGACGGCACCTGAGCGGCAAGCACCTGCAGATCCGGTTCTGAAATGGTAATGATGACCCCGAGAAAAAAGCCCAGAAGGAGGATCACCCATAGTTTTTTGTTTTAAGCATGCTGCCTCCTACACGTTCCCCCATAGGAGACATTGACATTTCGGCACCCATGGAAAAAAAAACAGCATGCCTATAATTACAAACACCGCACCGATCATAAATTCCAGCAGAATACTGGCGGACACCGGTGCCACTGTAAAACTCAGTAACAATACAATGAACAGAATCGGCAATACTGCCTGTATGGATTCTTTTGCTTTTTCTTTTCTCTTTTTCCAAACAATCCCTCCTTCTTCCTGTATATTTTCATACAATTTATATATGTATGCCCATATTATCATACACTAGAAGGAAAAACCAGCAAATTTTTCCTAAGATTTGGTTAAAATATTATTTTTTAAAACCGGCATGCGGAAAATCTGTATCAGCAGAGGAATGACCATAATAAACCATACGAGTGGTTCCGCCACGATTACACCTGTGTAGCCAAACCACGGAACGAGTGTTGCTGCAATCACGATTTTGCCGATCATTTCCAGTGAACTTGATACCAGCGGTGTAATATGGTCTCCAGCCCCTGCATGGCATTACGGACGACACATATCACTGCCGTGACAAAATAAAACAGCGTATCAAACTTCAGATAATTGGTTGCATTCTTCAGTACTTCGGCATTTTTGCTTCCAGTTACCATGTAAACCAGCCAGTCTCCGATTGTATAACTTGCAACAATGGTAAAAAGCTGCACCAGATACAGGTATATAAAATTGCAAAGCCCGATTCCCTTTTTATCCGGTCAATCCGTCCTGCTCCAAGATTCTGTCCGCAGTATGTTGCCATCGTCTTTCCGAATACCGTAAACATAATCATAAACATTTCCGATATTTTGCGGGCTGCGGTATGTGCAACGATAATGTTCTGTCCCAGTTTATTGATTGCTGTCTGCAGCGTCAGGGAACCGATATTGATCAGGGAACTCATAAACCCCATGGACAGACCCGCGCTTAGCATGCTTTGGATCATCTGCGGCTGTGGCTCTTTGAAATCGTCCCCGGACAACCGGAGCAGTTCATACCGTTTTATCATATAGATCCAGCAGATCACAAACGCCAACGCCTGTGCCGAAACCGTGGCAACCGCGGCTCCCCTTACCCCCGTTTTTAAAACGACCACAAAAAAGAGATCCCCCGCAATGTTCAACATGACAGAGATTGCAAGAATCACCAAAGGCGTAATGGTATCTCCGAGTGCACGCAGTGCAGCAGCGCAGGCATCATAAAGAAATGTTGCAATCAATCCCGCAATAATGATTACAATATAAGAACCCGCCATTGTCCTTAAATTTTCTGGTACATTTAAAAAGCGTAAAATCGGCTGCAGAAAAAGCAGACCGAGAACCGTCAGTCCCGCAGCAACGGCAATTCCGAGTGTCAGTGACATGGCAAACGATTTTTTCACCCCGCGCAGATCCTTTGCTCCGAACCGCTGTGCAGTGATGATGGCAAACCCGTTGGAAAGCCCCATGAGAAAGCCGATGATCAGATTGCTCAGTGAACTTGTGGCACCGACAGCCGCAAGTGCATCTTCCCCAGAAACGATCCGACAATCCGGGTATCCACCAGGCTGTATGTAAGCTGCAGCAGATTGGCCAGAAAAATCGGAAGCGCAAAAGCGAGTATTAATCGGGGAAGGTTTTCCTTTTTGTAAGATCTTTCATTTTATTACCTCGTAAAAAAAATTTCTTTTTTTCATAAAATAAACATATTTTTTGTCGAAAATAATAATATCACAATTTGTAAAGGATAGATACTATGAAAACAACAGGAATCGTTTCTGGAAAAAGCCCAGAAAATCCGGTCAGGGATTTAACCCCTGTTCGCGCTGCTTCCGGAAATAGGTCATCATCTCCCTAGTAAGACTTAATCCTTCCGGATCATCCGGCACATCCCGGTAATCTACCCATTCGGCAAGTGACAGTTCCTCTTCTTCGAGCCGGATCTCACCTTCTTCTGCCAGATCGCAGAAAAATCCCATCAGAAGGTTACTGTCAAAGCCCCATGGCTGGCTTTTATAATAACGGATATTTTTTTCACTTTCAGCCCGACTTCTTCCATCACCTCCCGGTGGACAGTTTCTTCCGCGGTTTCCCCCGATTTCCGTAAACCCGGCAATGAGCGCATACCGTTTGTATTCCCTACCTGCATACTTTGTCATCATGATCTGATCGTTATTTGTCAGTCCGATGATGACTGCCGGCGCAATCTTCGGAAAAACCATATTGTTACAGACCGGACATTGCAGCATGCGCTCCGTGCGGCTGTGTACAAGCGGATGTGCGCATCTGCCGCAGAATTGATTATCCCGGTACCACACATACAGATGCCATGCCGTTGTTGCGGCAAATACACGCTCCTTCGGTTTCATGGGCCGGACTGCAAACAGTTTATGATACATAAATCCCGGAATTTCCACATCTTCATAAAGCTCTGTCAGATAAAAAGATATGTCATCCACGGAAAACAGATATACCAGTCCGGGCACTTTTTTTTGTGATGTGTCTTACAGTATTCCACCCACACGTGATACTTAAGAAATGTGATCTCCCCCTCGTTTTTCAGATAAACCGTCCGATCACGAAATGCCAGTATCCTGCTGTCGGCATCCGGTTCTTTCATTTCAAATGCATTGTCTAATTTCATTGGATAAATATCCTGTATCATGATTGATTCTCTCTTTTCCTGATCTTGTCATTGTTTTGTCCGCGTCTGACTCCGGTAATGTCAGATCAACCGCATAAATTATCGCATAAAGCCTCCAAAATATCAAATTTTCTTGACGAAAATCCGGGATACGGCTATACTGTATATTTATCTATCTACACACAACAGGGGGATTTTATATGCAGATACAATTATCCGAACATTTCACTTACAAAAAATTGCTGCGCTTCGTCCTTCCTTCCATCGTCATGATGATCTTTACTTCCATCTACGGTGTAGTGGACGGGCTCTTTGTTTCCAATTACGTCGGAAAGACTGCATTTGCCGCCGTCAATCTGATCATGCCGTTTCTCATGGCAATCTCCGCTTTAGGCTTCATGATCGGTACCGGAGGAAGCGCGATCGTTGCAAAGACATTGGGCGAAGGCAAAAAAGAGCAGGCAAACGAATACTTTTCCATGCTGGTATACCTCACGCTGATCGGAGGCATTGTCCTCTCCGCGCTCGGCATCCTCTTTTCCCCGCTGATTGCCCGCGGGCTTGGTGCCGACGGTGCGCTGTTGACAAACTGTGTGCTTTATGCCCGCATTACGCTGCTTTCCTCTCCATGCCGGCCTTTATGCTCCAGAACGTATTCCAGAGTTTCTTTGTCACCGCAGAAAAACCAAAACTTGGTCTTGGTGTCATCGTCATCGCGGGTGTCACCAATATGGTTCTGGACTTTTTACTGGTAGGAGTGTTCCAGATCGGTCTGGCCGGTGCGGCATTTGCAACGGTCACCAGCGAATGTATCGGTGGTCTGTTTCCGATCCTTTATTTTGCACGCAAAAAATTCCAGCCTTCTTAAACTCGGGCGCACACACTTTAACGGGAAAATTTTTTTCTGTGCGCCTGCGGAAACGGTTCGTCCGAACTGATGACCAACCTTTCCAGTTCCATTGTAAACTCTCTGTACAATATTCAGCTTATGAATCTTGCCGGAGAAAACGGTGTGGCTGCGTTTGGAACGATCATGTATGTAAACTTTATTTTTTATTGCAATTTTTCTGGGATATTCCATCGGAAGTGCGCCGCTTGTCAGCTATCACTACGGCGCGGGTAACCATGACGAATTAAAAAATCTGTTCCAAAAAGTCTGCGGCTCATCGGAATCTGGGGACTCATGCTGTTTATTCTGGCGCAGCTGATCGCCAGACCTCTGGCCGCCATCTTTGTCGGATATGATGCGGATCTGTTTTCCATGACCCAAAACGGTTTCCGTATTTACTGCATTGCCTATCTGATCAATGGATTTAATATTTACGGTTCTTCGTTTTTTACGGCATTAAACAACGGACTGATATCTGCTGCAATCTCTTTTCTGCGGACACTGGTGTTCCAGCTGGCTGCCGTACTCCTTCTGCCACTGCTTCTCGGCATCAACGGAATCTGAGTGCCGTGGCAGTAGCAGAACTTCTCACGTTAGGGCTCACGGTAACCTTCTTTGTCAGAAACCGCAAAAAATATCATTATGCCTGATCCTTTTTTTTCGCGAAGTCTGATTACCAGTTCGTATACCTCCGGCCTGCGCTCCCGCAGATGCTCATCCAGCAGATGTCTGCGTTTCTCCCGGAAACGTTCTGCCAGTTCCGGATGTTCCTGTGCAATCCGGTCATGTACTTCCTGCCGGTGTTCTTCCAGCCTTTTGCCAGTGTCTCCTCATCTTTCCCGGAAATATTGACAATTTCCTTTAAATGTTCTTCCAGATGCTCCAGCCATTCATCCTCATCCAGCGCCTCCATATGGAATTAGCGTCCGTGAATCAGCTCCTCCACATCCTTATCCGATGGCAGATGCGCAATCTGGCGGGCAATCTGTTTTTCCATTTCCTGTTCTGCCTCCGAACCAAATGCCCAGACAAATTCCTGCACCCGGTTATCCGCCCGCTTCCGGGAGGCGCTTTTTTCAACATTGTCCACACCGCCCTCCAGCGGATACGGACGACGTATCCCCCCATATCCGTAAGTGCAATATGGATGGTTCTGCGCACGCAGCCTTCCTCCACCATATACCCGAGTCCGAGTCTGCGCAGCTGTTCGTTCACCTCCGCAATATGTTCCGTCATATAAAACCGGATACCTTTTTCTTTCAGGGAGCCATAAAAAGCCGCTCCAGACAGTCTGCCGCCGTAATATCAATACTCCCGATGCCTCCCGCATCTAAAATCACCGCACGGGTATCCTCGCGGATGGCATCCTCAATATCTTTCTGCAATACCGAAACATTGGCAAAACACAGATTACTGCTGAACCGGTAAATGACCACATGCTCCACGGCATGGATGGAACTGCTCTCTTTCAGGTCCCGGAAATGACTGTGTCCGGTCTGTATGCCAAGAAAACACCGCGCCGGTTTTGCCGTACGGATAATCATCTCGGTAAAGGAAAGCATGATGCCGATCAAAAAACACCATTGATGGTTCCAAGCATCAGCACTCCAAAAAATGCACCAAAAAGATCAGACATTCCGTGCGGCTGACTTTCCACAAACGGACTGCAAGTTCAAATTCCGTGGCTCCGAGCAATGCGGAGATCACAATCGCGGTAGCACCGGAACCGGAAGAAATCAGTCGATAAATCCTGTTCCACACAAAAAGCAGAATCATCATGGAAATTCCCGCCACAATTCCTGTCAGCTGGGTTTTCCCCTGATACTGTTCTCCCATTGCGGTTGTGATACGGACCGTTGATCGGACAGCATCCGGTCAGAGCTGCTGCAAAATTTCCAAGGGAAAATGCCAGCAATTCCTGATTGTCGTTGATCCGGTAGCGGTTTTTCTGGGCAAAATTATTTTCTGCCAGAAGAGTCTCTGCCATAATCACTACTGCCACCGACAGACTGATCGTTATGGCATCTTTTAAGCGGCACTGCAGACAGATCCACCGCCTTCCACCGCGGAAGTCCCGTCTGCACAGCACTTAATGTCTGTATGCCCCACTCCCCGACCCGGAAGAAACTTTGTCATAAGTGCTCCAACCGCCATCAGTACGACCGCCATCGGAAATTTTGGTATCAGTTTCTTTGCCGCCAGCAGAATTACCAGTGCAATCACACCCATTATAAGGGACGGAACATGGATCTGTCCAAGTGTATTTCCGATATGTCCGGCCAGCTCCAAAAGTTCTCCGGTGCCCGCAGTCCCGCCAAACAGTTTCGGTACCTGCATCAGAATAATCGTGGTGCAGATTCCGGTAATAAAAACCGCCCATCACCGGTGCAGATATGTAATTCACGAGTTTTTCCCGCTTTCATCAGATAAGATGCCAGAAGCCACACGGCCACAAACAGAGTCAGGGGCACAACTTTAAGTGCTGCTTCTGAACCGCTTTCTATGTGCAGATCAATCAGCGCTCCTCCGATCAGTGCCGCCGGAGCTGCATCCACTCCAAAAATAAACTGAGGCGATGTCGAGGACAGAGCAAATATCAAGATCGGAAATACCGAACCATACAGTCCATAGACCGCAGGAAGTCCGGCAATCTGCGCATATCCCATGGAAATCGGGATGGAAACGGCCATAATGATAATTCCGGCACAAATATCTTTCGGCAGGTTTTTTCTTCTCATAATGCTGCAGTGTCTGTGCAATTGTTACTCTCATATTTCCCCTACTTTCTTGCAATGCGGTGCAGCTGCGGCCGCAGCGTAATCTCTGGCACAACCATGCCCTCCCGCTGGTCAAGCACATAGGCAACCGCCTTTTGCCACTTCATCCGGCAGCAGATAACTTTCCGGCTCCTCCCCACAGGTAAAATCCGCATCCCGGTACAGATTGGTATCTGTCATGTCCGGATGAATCGTTGTCACCTTGACACCGTACTTGCGTGCTTCCTCAAACAGACTCTTTCCGAAGCTGGACAGTCCCGCCTTGGTTGCAGCATAGGCACAGCCATGCGGACTGCTCTGCTTGGCCGTCACGGACGAGATATTGATGATATATCCATGATTTTTCTTCAGCACCCGAAGCAGCCGGTTCGTCAGAAGCAGGGGAATCTCCAGGTTTGTACGGACCAGAGCCTGTATCTTTTGGGAGTCAGTTCCTCATGCAGACCATAATGACCAACCCCGGCCGCATTGACAAGTACCTCAATGTCTGCCGTTTTTGTGATCTCTTTCACCGCATCGCATAATTTCTGTTCTTCTAATAAATCGCCTTCTACCGGATGAAATGCCGCGGTCTGCTCTACAAATTTCCTTGTCTGTTCTTTTGCAAAAAATCCCGTCCAAATCCGTAGACTTCATACCCTTTCTCACAGAGTACCCGGCTGATTGCCAGTCCGATTCCGGAACTGGCACCGGTTACAATCGCTGCCTTACTCATGATATATGTTCTCCTTGTCCATTCTCTGTGTTAATTCCGTGATCATAAAACTTTCCATTTCCTTTAATAATTCCGGTGGATACTGATATACCCCGTTGCAATTGACATAAGGATACTGTACCGCTGGTGCAAAAAGGTTCTACCCGCCGGAGTTTTTTCATATATTCCTGTGAAATCCGGAACGTTCCCACACTTACATCAACCAGTTTCTCCCAGCCGTCATGCAACATACGGTCACCAAAAATACGGGTCAATCTGACTTAGCAATTGCAGATAATCGGTCTTCCAGGACGGCAGATACAGCATCGGATCAAAGCACAGGCGCACCGGAAATCCTTTTTAAGTCCCTCCGCGGCACAGACTATGCGTGCAAACGCCGAAGGTGTTTTTTCTCAAACGCATCTATCATCTTCTGCGGAGACAGGGTAAACGCATAGATCACATTGGACAGACAGGGCAGATCCCACATCGCATGGCCGGCACATTTTGTCCGGATTTCCAGCTTTAAGTTTTCATGTTTTTGCAGCATATGCACTCCAGAGTCTGACATATCCTGTCACAGCCTCCATGGCAAGCAGATCCGCATCATAAGAAATGCACACATACATATTCTGTGTCTTCAGAATATGGTCAAGTTCTTCCCGGTAATCTTCAATATTTACAAAAAGCACCATATGACCGGACGGATACATTCCCTTCAGATAACAGTAGCTGCAATCATAGATGCAGTTCATCATTGTGGAACAGTAATAAAAATTAGTATTGCCAAAATCTGACAGACCGGTGCTCCTTCATAAAAAAAATGATCGGTTTTTTTCTGCCAGAATGAGAGCCTGTGCCTGATGCTGCCGGACACAGTCCTGTCCATGCCGGTTAAATACATCCTTGTAATGTTCAATCTCCACAATCTGTGCCTGTGGAAACCGCAAAAGGATCTGTTCCGTACGCGGATGATTGCGGATGCGGCGTTCCACATAAATATGGGAAAACCGTGTATTATAACACACGTGCTCTAAGTTCTTCAAGAATCCTCTTTCCTTCCCGTTTGTCTTTTTGCCGGCAGCCGGCCTGCCTGTTCATATTCCCGGTACCATCCGGACATGGTTTGCATTCCGGATGCTTCTTTTTTCTTCGCAGAGTGAATGATACAAAAAATCATCTGCCGGATCTGCGCTTTCATGGTTTCAGAACCATGCAATGCCTCCCTGCCACAGCTTTGCCTGTTCTTCTACCTGGCTTCTAAATGCTTCCCCCTGCATACTCTCCTGCCTGCTGTTTTTTTCCTGCATTGTCAAAAAAGCTGCCGGATAAATGTTAAAACCTCTTCTGCTGCCCGATTATGATCTGTGAAAAATGTTCTCCACTCCCGGCACTCTGCGGCTCCTGTGTTGTTCCATGATCGGTTACTACCTTAAGAAACAGCATCTGGTGCGGCGCATAGTAATAGTTTCCTGCCTGATATATTGCAGCAGCCTCCATATCCACCAGGATTCCTTTTTTTCCCCGTTCCCCGCCCCGGCATCTTTATTCAGAAACTGTTGGAAAGATTTCTGATCCTGTACCGTTGGAAAACTGTATAGTTCTGCTTCCCCAAACGGATGCCGGTATAAAATATCGGGATAAAACGTACGTCCGTCTACCGTTTGCGTCAGTTTGTTACAAAGCGAAACAGTGCCGACAGGAATATTTTTCCTGCCGGCACAGCTCCCATAATTGATCAGAAAATCCCCGCTATCCGGTTCTCTTCTGGTCGAACACTCTGCCACCGCCGTGGCCGCCGCAATGGCGGATGCCCCGGTAATGACAATCTGTATTTGATTGTTTTCATCCGAAAATACCTGAAAATGATTCTGTGTCATATCTTTTTTCAAAGAAAGCGCCCGGATCAGTTCCTTTGCCTCGGATAAAGAGCTGTAAATATTGTGATCAAATAGCTTTTTCCTTCACTTTCTAAAATGTGTCTTGCCACATAAACACCACTGGCAGATGCATGGGACAGGGAATGAGTCACACCGCTGCCATCACCGATGATATAAAGTCCCGGATACCGGCTCTGCAGATTCTCATCCAGCTCTACTTCCATATTATAGAATTTCTACTTCGACACCGTAGAAAGCAGAGTATCGTCATTGGCCGTACCGGGAGCGACCTTATCCAATGCATAGATCATCTCGATGATTCCGTCCATGATACGCTTCGGCAGGACAAGACTTAAATCGCCCGGTGTTGCGGAAAGTGTCGGTGTCACAAGCCCCTCCTCGATACGTTTCTGATTACTGCGTCGTCCGCGCACCAGATCACCAAAACGCTGTACGATCACACCACCGCCTAACATGTTCGATAACCGCGCAATGCTCTCTCCGTATCCATTGCTGTCTTTAAACGGCTCGGAAAAATGTTTGGCAACTAAAAAGTGCAAAGTTCGTATTCTCTGTGCGAAGATCCGGGCTGTCATAGCTGTGTCCGTTTACTGTGATGATACCATTGGTATTTTCATTTACTACAATACCGTTCGGATTCATACAGAAAGTACGCACATTGTCCTCGAACTTTTTCTGTACGGTAAACAATCTTGCTCTCATAAAAAGTTCATCGGTCAGATGGGGAAAAGATCACTGCCGGAAGTTCTACACGGACACCAATATCCACACGGTTGGATTTGGTAGGAATTTCCAGATCCTCACAGACATTCTCCATCCATTTGCTTCCGCTTCGCCCAACCGACACGATACATTTTCTGCACGCATATTCTGCATCTTTTGCCGAAACTGTGTAACCGTCCTCTTTGACCTGAATCTTCTCCACCGGGGTGTCAAAGAAAAAAAGTCCATGTGGTCTTTCATCTCGTCATAAAAAGATTTTTCAGCACCACATAATTGACATCCGTGCCCAGATGACGGACCGATGCATCCAGAAGCTTCAGCTTATTCTGCAGACACACTTTTTTAAATCTGTGCCCGCCGTGGAGTACATTTTTGGTACCCTCCCCACCGTGGGACATATTGATGGTATCCACATATTTCATCAATTCAAGTGCTTTCTGTCTGCCGATATACTCAAATAAAGTTCCGCCAAAATCATTGGTGATATTGTATTTTCCATCTGAAAATGCTCCGGCTCCGCCAAATCCGTTCATGATTGCTGGGTCTTGCAGTTGATACAGCTCTTTACCTTTTTCGCCATCAATCGGACAATGTCTCTGTTCCAAAGAATGTCCTGCATCAAACACTGCAATCTTTAAATTTTTCATCCTGCTTCATGAGCTCATAGGCAGAAAAAATTCCACCCGGTCCTGCTCCAATAATAATTACATCATACATTCGACGCCACCTCCGGCTTTTTATTTTTCTCGCGGCTCTCATTGCGGTACTGCAACGGAGTCATATCAAAAGCATTTTTAAAGGTACGGTTAAAATGCTCAACACTCGGATATCCGACAACATCCGCAATATTTTCAACCGTCATATTACCGTTTTTCAGCAGAGTCTTGGCACGTTTCATACGAATATGGGCTACGTGCTCTCCAAATGTCTTACCTGATTTATCCTTGATATATTTGGAGATATAAGGCTCTGACAGATGGAACTGCGCTGCCATGCTCTCAAGTGTTACATCCTGATAATTGTTCTGGATAAAATTAAGCATGGCGGTCAGGCGTTCATCCTGTGCCCCATCGTTTTGTGCAATCTGCGGTAATTTATTTACAGCAACCGTCAGCGCATGGATGGACGCTTTGATGATATCCCCTCATCCATACCGACACCCCAGTAACTCTTTCCTTCACAGGTAATGCCCACATAGGCGATTGCCTTAGAAGAAGATCCATGGGACAATGCATGTTCTTCATAGGTAGAAAGTTCGTAGCTGATACCGAAGAACTGCTTGATTGTGTTGCTCACGGCGTCCAGACGACCGTTTCCGTTTGCATCGACGATGGTCTTCTTTCCGCCAAAGTTAATTTCTGTCTCTGCCATAATACCATCAATCTGCTTGAAATGGCAAGAATCGATTGTAAAGTACGGCATTTTGTTCATATAGTTTTCTTCAAAGATCTCGTATACCCACTGTGGAGAAAGTTCCTTGTGTTCTTCATCCGATACCTGTTTCACTGCATATCCGACTTCTTCTTTCATTGCCTGCGGCAGAGAAATGGAGAAATTCTGCTTTAAGATATAACTGATTCCTCCCTTTCCGGACTGGCTGTTAATTCGGATAACATCGGACTCATAGTTTCTTCCGATATCGGTAGGATCAACCGGCAGATACGGAACTGTCCATGTCTTTAATTTCTTTTTCTTCTCTCCAGGCCATTCCCTTTGCAATCGCATCCTGATGGGAACCGGAGAACGCAGAAAAAAGACAAGATCTCCGGCATACGGAGAACGCTCATGGACATGCATTCTCGTCAGACGCTCATACGTCTCACGGATGCGTGGCATATCTGCAAAGTCCAGTTTCGGGTCAATGCCATAAGAAAACATGTTCATGGCAAGCGTAATGATATCGACATTTCCGGTACGCTCTCCGTTTCCAAACAGCGTGCCTTCGATACGGTCTGCTCCTGCCAGAAGTCCCAGTTCAGCATCACTGACACCGCAGCCTCTGTCGTTGTGCGGATGAAGACTGAGTACCACATTTTCTCTGTGGTGCAGATGCTTGCTTACATATTCGATCTGTGTTGCAAAAAATATCCGGCATTGCAGTCTCAACAGTTGCCGGGATATTGATAATTGCCTTGTGTGCGGCATCCGGCTCCCATACATCCAGAACGGCATTGCAGACATCGACTGCGTAATCCACTTCGGTTCCGTGGAAACTTTCCGGACTGTACTCAAAAGAGAAATCTCCCTCTGTCTCACTGGCAAGTCTCTTTAACAGTTTTGCACCATCCACAGCCAGCTGCATGATATGCTCTTTGTCTTTTTTTAAACACCTGCTCCCGCTGTGCCACAGAAGTGGAGTTGTACAGATGAATAACTGCATGCGGAGCCCCTTTTACTGCCTCAAATGTTTTTTTTAATGATATGCTCTCTTGCCTGAGTCAGAACCTGAACGGTCACATCATCCGGAATCATATCCCGCTCAATCAGCGTACGCATAAAAATAAACTCTGTTTCTGATGCTGCCGGGAATCCAACCTCAATCTCCTTAAATCCGATATCTACTAACATCTGGAAGAACTCCAGCTTCTCGTCAAGGCTCATCGGCTCGATCAGTGCCTGGTTACCGTCACGCAGGTGCCACGGAACACCAGATTGGTGCTTTCTCTATGTAATCTTTTTTGGCCCAGTCGTATTCGCAGACTGGAGGAAGAAAATACTGTCTTTCATACTTGTCAAAATTTTTCATGATGTTTCCTCTTTTCCAATATTAAATATTATCAATTTCAATGAGTAATTTTTTAACACATAATCTCCCATTTGGAAATGATTAAATTTAAGCAATTTTATTGATGTTTTTATTTTGTTAATTGATTTTGCAGCCGGTGTACCACAGATGCCTCCGCCTCAGACGCATGCATCACCTGTTCTGCGACCTGTCTGGCAACCGGAGTTACCTCATTTTTTCTTCCCACTCCTGCAGACCGGCATCCGGGATCTCCTGTTTTTCTGCAGTACATACCGGTTCAGGTTATTGCAGTACTGCATCAGATTCCGGAATCCACGCACACGGGTCAGAAGATTTTTACCGTATGCCTGCTGCTCTAAGCCTGCTATGGCAATCACTTCCATACACAGATGAAGTTCTCTCGGTGATATCCGATGCTTCCATCAGAAGATCCGGCCGTTCTTTTTGCCTGCAAAAAATATGCCTTTGCTCCATCCACATCTGCCCGGTCAAAATATTCCGCCAGCCGGCACCGGACTTCTGCAATCTCTGCTTTTTCCCCAGCATGCCTACCATACACGCATACACCCGCAGCCTGTTGTGCCTGATCCAGACATACTGTAAAAACTCCGAAATGAATCCGAAAATTCTCCGGTGATAAGAATCCTCTTCTTCCACTTTCACGCGCCGCTCCACTTCAAATAAAATAGAAAACAGCCATTCCATATAAGCATCATAAACTTCTTTTTTTGCAATCAGCATATTTCCGAAATAGGTGTGCTTTTGCTGCACCAGCTGCTGAAAATCCGCCGCATAATCCGGATAAATCTCCTGTATCACACGGGCTGTTTCGTCCAGATATAAAATCTTGTGGTGGGAAGAAAATCCCTCATAATAAGAAAAATTTAGCTGCAGTTCTTTCGTTGTGATCACATCATACTGTTGCAGCAGAGAAAGAATCTGTGCCTCTGTAAACAATTTTCCCTGCTCATTCAGAAGATACCGGCGGTAATGGCAGGTACCAACTACCTTTGCATGGGAGTTTTTCCATACCCAGTACATTCCCGTCAGTTCACTGTAATAACAGTTTTTTTTCGGAAATGTGATCTCCGGTATTATCTCCCACACAAAAAGACAGCGGGGACGATTTCTCATCCCTGCTGTATGACGAAGCCGCCGCTCTTCCCACATGAAGCGGAATATACAACGGATCCGGTGGCGGCGTAAATGCCTTATGCGTCATCACATAGATGGCGGTCTGTTGATTTTTATCTTCTGCGCCGGTCTCCATATTTTTCATGATACATTTTTCTTTTCTTCATACATTGCCTCATCTGCCTGATTCAGATATACATCCATATTATACTCACTGTCCCACGGGGCAAGAATCACACCGATACTGGCCTCTAAAGGCTCCCCCGGATCGGGGATGGTTCTTCCTTGCATACCGCCGCAATACTCTGACGGATGGATTCCGCAGTGATCCCGGACTCTTCTCTCGTCAGCAGTAAAAATTCATCACCGCCAAACCGAAACGGCAGACTGTCTTCCGCGGCAAAGCCTTCCAAGCGCTTCCCCGTCTTTCGGATGACCCAGTCACCGGCTTTATGCCCATATGTATCGTTGATATATTTTAAACGATTGATATCACAGAATATAAACTTCGTATTGATATGATACTCACAATTTCTCTCATAAAACTTCTGTCCCAGATCCTCCATTCCAAAACGGTTATAAATTCCCGTCAGCTGATCGATTCGGTACAACTTCTGCAGTTTCAGATTTACTTCCTGATACTGCTTCCGCTGGATATAATTTTCCAGTGCATAACAGATATTGCGGAAAAAGGTTTCCAGAATTCCTGTCCGAAACATCTCATCCACACCAGCCACCATACAGTATCCCATCCGGTGCAGCTGGATAATGCAGTGGCATAAACACCTGTACCCCCGCCTTCTTCTGTCCGGTTCTTTTTCATTGCACCAGTTAAGTACTTCTCTCTTACAGCTTCGATAACTTTTGGCTTCCTGGGAAAACAGATCATCCGTCAAAAAAATCTGCCCTCTTCCTGCCCCGACCAGATCTAAGAATCTCCCCATCGCATCCATGATCTCTTCTAAAGAGATCCGGCTGGTTACCCATTCCTGCATGGAATCGAGTTTGATTTTGCGTCATGTTCCTGCAGATTTTTTCCAGAAAATCCGGTTACGGAACGATTCCGTATCAAATGGGACATGCTTTGTGCAGCCACAGGTATTCCCGATAAAAAAACCGGTAGGAAAGTTCCCTGTGTACCAGCTTTCCATCTGCCTTTTCATGCAGTTCGTGCAGAAGCCTGACAGCTTCATATGCCACCTGGTCTCTCGGCCGTTCAATGGTTGTCATCGTCGGGCTGAAACATTCCCCCATCAAAAATACCAGGTCAAACCCTGTGATTGGTATCTTTCCCTCGAGCGCCGTTCCTTTTATGGTCTGCAAAAAAAGCTGCCGCCATCAGGTCATTTGCGCTGATAACCGCCTGTGGGAGTTCCTCCCCTGCCTCATATGCCGCAATCATTTTTCTGGCATATGTTTCCCCGAGCGGTACTCATAATTTCCATAATCTACCCATTCCGGCATAAGACAAAGCCCCAGTTCCCGGATTTTGGACTCTATTCCCTGCTGGCGCATCTGCGCCTCATAGGTATCTTTCATGCCGTTAATAAAACCAAACGTCCGGATTCCATGAACCCCGGCCAGATGCCGCACAATCTGCCGCATCGCTTTGCTCTGATTGATTCCGACAAAAGAAAGCCCGGGAATCTCCTCTTCCAGAGATACACAGGGCTTTTTACTTTTCTATGATCCGTTCGAGTAACCGCTGCTTGACATCTCCTTCTTTGACCGTGGTACTCGGATACAAAAATCCATCGTACTCCGA
>VOFK01002462.1_pt1 | contig 36881 bp, 63 predicted proteins | sample 5384121 | NCBI WGS metagenome assembly VOFK01 (sample SAMN12384730, study PRJNA508395) | human gut metagenome | isolation source: healthy gut J | host: Homo sapiens | reverse complement strand
ACAAGCGTATTAAGCCTTCCAGAAGATTGTCATTAAATTTTGGCCTCCAAGGCCGATGCCCTATAAGGTGAAGCTGGAATACACGGAGAACGAGTTGGCGCGAATCCGCCACAGATATTTTCCCGGCGGGTACCGTCACTAGTGAAAGAATATACCGATATTATTGATGCTAACAGCGACACTTTAACCATTGAACTGGCAGAACCCATTTCCGCCAGAACCTTCTGGCTTCGGCACTGACCGACGGCGAAGGCGATGAACCCGGAGAGACCCCCCTGGTCCATCGCGGAGCTGCATCTATAAAAGCCAAATAAATCGCCTCTGCGCTCTCCCGGAAAGGGCTTGCCTGCTTCCTCCCCTTGCCCTATAAAGGGCGGGGGGAGGAGCAGAGCAGTTGAGGTGGAGGACGGTATGCCAAGACGCTGACTACGAAACAGAGATATTTTTATGAACAGAAACTTTTCCAAAACCCGCTGACCTCCTGCGACCACACGCTTTCTCCTTTTCTGGTTTTGGAACGATTTCGATATCGGAGGATCGCATTACGGAACAGCTGGAAATCATGAAGCAGATCGGCGTCATGCAGCCGGTAATTCACGCCCGGCATGGGCTGAAGGTGCCTTATTTATCCGCCGAATGGTTTCAACATTCGCCGCGCCGTTGAGGAGGCCAGACATCGGCAGATGAAAATTTGGCTATATGATGAAAAATACCTGCCCAGCGGCAACTGCAACAGCACGGTGACAATCGACGAGGAAAATCGGGAGCATTTTCTGCTCATCTCCGCTCATTCCATGGAGGCGGGGAAACCCTATCCATGCCGGCCGATTGCATCGCGGCTACAGCTTATGATGTTGACAATGTCAGGACGGATCATGTCTCTCACCCACTTATACAGCGGCCAAGAAGATTACCCTTTATCTCGTCCAAGTTAAGGTAAACGATTATGAACCCCTAGGTAAGTTGGCGGTGGACTATCTCAGCAAAAAGCGCTGGGCCTTTTTATCAAAAAACCCACGACGAGTATGCTAAGCATTTTTCGATGATTTCGGTGACACCATCGCCGGTATCTTCATGGATGAGACACGCTTTCTTAACGCGCTTCCCTGGACGGCGGTGTTCCCAGAGGAATTTCTCAAACGGAAAGGATACGATATCCTTTCCCCTTGCTGCATCTGTTGTTGAAAAAAGGGCCGGAGAGCTACACAGTGCGGTACGACTATTTTGACGTGGTGTCCGACCTGTTGGCAGAGGCCACTTTCAAGAACAAATTTATGATTGGTGCGAGGTCCATGGGATTCGGTCCATCGGCCATGTGCTTGAGAGGAAACCCCAGCCCTCAAGCGAGGTTCAACGGAGATATCACCCGTATTTACCGCTATTTACATACCCCTCCATTGACCATTTGGGAAACGGATTGGGCAAAGTCTCGACGCCAATCTGTTCCAGCTCAGCCCACAATTACAGCCAAAAATTGGTAGTGGGTTCGAAAGCCGGCGCCAGTGGCTGATATGACCCCTATGAGGAGCTGGTGAAGATATTCAACCGGCTTTTTATCAGCAGGAATCAACCATGTGGTGGTACACGCTTATTATTCGATCCGGGTGAACGCCAGAAACGACTGGCCGCCATCTTATTTCTACCTCAATGGCACGATCAGGGATACATGAAGCCTTTACGCCGAAATGGCCGCAAGGATGAGTGCCGTACTGCAGGAGCTGTCAACGACAGCCACCTGCTGGTGTATTATCCGGTGGAATCCTTTCTGGGCACATTTTTGACCCTGATTTCCGCACCTCAAACCTGCTGGTATTACAAGGAGGGCCCTTGAAATTGGATGAGAGAAGCCCGAAAATAGATCATGATTTTTCAGTATTTTGTGCAGTGAACTTTTTAAACCGCAATCTGGATTTTGAACTGTTGGGCGCTGATGCGGCGGACTGGCTTTGGTTCGGAAGGAAATTGTCAACATTCATACCGGAGCTTGGTACAATCAGATCGTGCAAAGCCTACGTCGAGTTGTTCCCCGCTGCTGTGGCGGATCTGCTCAACCGTTTTTCAGGCGGGCGGCGGCAGGGATTATACAGCACCCTGAGATGACGGTCAAGGTGGGGGGAAGCATGGGGAACATCAGCATTCTCCAGCCCTGCTTCCATAGCTTCTGCGAATCCGGTTGTCTAGCCGCCGATACGATGGTGAGGCGGCGGTTTGTGGAAACGAACGCTACTCGACCATTCCGAGTGCTGAAGGGCTGCAGCTCACTTTATGCGCACAAACATGGCCTATCCCGGCCGTCTGCACTGATCCTTACCTCCACGATGGTGAACAGCTGTACGGCGTGGGGATCACCACTTTACATTAAGGAGGGTGAACGCATTCTGAATTTTTACTAACTATAACGAAACAGAGGAGCTTCTTCTGGTTGGAGGGGCGGAGCTGAGCGTCCCGGCACTTGGCAATCCGAATTGGCCGGGTGCTGACGCTGGAGGTGACCGACGGCGCCGGGAATATACGCTTTTCGCTGCGTCTGCCGCCAAAACCGGGTCTTATTCGTCATAGGTGATATTTAGCCGGCGGAATAGAAAGGAATCTGATGCTATGAAAAGACGCAAACAAAAAATCTTGGCTCTTCCCTGGCCGTGTCTCTGCTTTGCCTTTCAGCCGCTTCCTGCGGAAAGCAACCCGCCGACAGCGGTCAGACTCATCTTCAAATGATATGACTTCGAAAGTAGCTCCTCCGCGGGACATCCACGTGCCGGATTCCTCTCCTCCAGAGTCATCCGAGGAGAGGTGGGCGGGCAAACGGAGGCCATCGGACTGCTGGACAAAAAAGGGGTGTACCTCCCCTTTACAGTACCCAGCCTGCAAAGCTAAAGGAGCAAACATCTCCTGGTATTACGATTGGGGAGTCAGTACACCGCCTTCCGGAGTGGGGCATGGGAGTATGTGCCCATGATTTGGGGCGCCGGGTCGGTTAACGGTTCCAATCCTGAAAATTAAGGATGGAGTTTGAAAAAGGGCATCTATAAGAATCTGTTGACCTTCAACGAGCCTGATCTTCCCGAGCAATCCAATAATGACGGTGGAGCAAGCCATCGTTATGGCCCAAGCTGGAGGAAATCGGCTCGGCTGGGATCGCCCCCTGCCCAGCGGCTGAAAAACTACTGTGGTGGCTGGCTGGCAGATTTTATGGCCCAATGTCAGGAGAAGGGGCTACCGAGTGGATTTTTATCGCCGTGCATTGCTATCAGACGTGTGCACTCGGAATCGGTCGCCTCGCTGAAAACGCCAAGACACAGATTTATGAAAGTATGGCCTGCCCATCTGGCTGACGGGAATTCGGCCATCGACACAGGCTCCTGGTTCGGCAATCCCAATCCTAATCTATTCTGGAAGAGGCCGCAGTGAGATACATTCAGAGTGCACCGCCATGTTAGAATCCCTAGTTTGGTAGAACGGTACTTGGTTTGTGAGGATTGGCGGAGGGGCCAACCCTACAGAAGGACGTTACAGCCGCTTATTCCGTAACGGTGAGCTGGCGGCTACCGGTAAGGCATACCGGGATGTGGAATTCAGAAGCCGCTGCTGCTGCAGACGGATGAGCTTCCTGCCGGTCGGCAAGGCCTATCGGGCCACGGTAAAAAGTCGCCGGTGGACCGCGCCCTAGCGGAGGGGCTTCCAAGGGACCGAGTATTGATGGTACAGGTAATATCAGTGGAACTGCGTCGGATAATGGTTCTTATAAAAAAATCAAACGCCAATAACGGCGGTGACAAGAAAGCTATTCAATTTTTTGATGAAAGCGTTGCATTAACCCGTTCTGAACAAATCGGGCTGGACAACTACAGTAATTTCTTGGAAAGGATCCGTGGTTCACCGCTACCGATGCCAAAGAAATCATCGACGGACGTGCGGATACCAAATTCACCATACCCCGTAAGCAAACCACTAACGATGTTTTCAGATATTGTTTAATCAAGGAACTGGAGGTTCGCAAACGATATTTACCAGCGGTTCGCCGGGAGAATATCCAAAAAAGCGATTTCCCAAAGTTCAGATCTGCCTTGATGGCCAATGGGTTTGGATTGTGCGCTGAAAACGAAATCGACGGGGGACAAAACCGAGGTGGCATTTGAAGACACGGTACGCACCACCGGCATCATCCTTCAGTTGCAGGCAGACGCAGCGAAAAGCTGGTCGATTAGCCGAATTCGACGCTTATGGCTACTAAAGAGCTTTTTGCAGTACACTGAAAAACCATATTTCCATCAGAATAGGGGTTGTTGACGATGCGCAGGATCGACACGGTTTCTCGCGTTTTATCACCCTTCTGGTTTCTCTTGGCTAATGTCGAGCCTCTTACCCGTTTATCCGGTATCCGCACTGGAATACAGCGACGGCGCAACATTGGATCGGTCTGCGTATTCGGCCACCTTTCACCATGTGGTCGACCCGGCCAGCTGGACCGTATGGGACTTGGGACGCTCCCGAGATATTGATGGCGATGCCGGGTCATACGCCCAGGCAGGGGAAGCAGCGGATCCTGAGTTATGTGCAAGTGGGACTTTCCGGCCCTTGAGCAAATCAGCCGTGTGACCTTTGACAGCCCGGACGGTGCTTTTCCCCAGGTAGAATCAAGGTACAGTATTGCAGTGCAGCCTCCATATGGACGGATATTGTGGTGGACTTCACGGCGATGCAGTCTCATACGGAGATTGTATTTTTCCCTATCCAGTATCAGCCAAGGGCATTTTGGTGCAAAAATTGGATGAAGATGCTCTTGAAAAAGCCTGGAAAATAACGGAAATGAATTTTTATCGAAGCAGCGCCGTCACTAAGCGCGGTGTGTGCGCCTCCCCGCTACAACACCCAGCCCACCAAGCTGAATCAGCTAAACGTTTCCTGGTATTATGATTGGGGAATCAGTATTCCAGCTTCCTCGTCGGGACTGGACTATGTTCCCATGGTTTTTTGAGGGGATCATGGACGGTAAACGAAACCAATCTAGCTGCTTTGCAGGCCGGTATTGCTGACGGGACCTATACCAATTGCTGACCTTCAATGAGCCGGACCTAGCCGAGCAATCCCAATATGACAGTGGAGCAGGCGCTGGAACTGTGGCCCTCCCTGGAGGCGCTGGGTGTGCGGCTGGGATCCCCTTGCCCGGCCAACGCAGCCAACTACTGCGGCGGCTGGCTGGAGCAGTTCATGGAGGGCTGCCGGGAACGGGGTTACCGGGTGGATTTTATCGCCGTTCACTGCTATCAGGATGTCTGCGATCCCGGCGCCGTGTCTGCCCCTGCAATCGCTGCTGACACAGATTTATAAAGAAAAGTACGGTCTGCCTATCTGGCTGACGGAATTCGGCGCGGTGGACGTGGGCTCCTGGTATGGCAATCCCAATCCGAATTATTCAGAAGCCGCTGCGGTTCAATACATACAAAAGCAGCACCGCTATGCTGGAATCCCTGGGCTTTGTGGAGCGATATTCCTGGTTTGTGGACAATTACGGAGGGGGCGCTAACCCGGAGAACGGCCGTTATAGCCGCTTGTTTAACGATGACGACACCCCCTGGCTCAGACCGGGGCCGCCTATCGGGATGCCATTTCTCGCCAGCCCCTGGATGGCGGATGAAAACCGAGGCTCTGGTTGACGGTGCGGCTGGCGCCGCCTATCTGGAGGCAGAGTTGTGGGGCGGGACTGCCCCCTATGTTTTCGAGGCCACAGGATTACCGTCCGGTTTGTCCATCAACTCAGTTACCGGCGTCATCAGCGGAACGGCGGCAAGCGGGCATCCATGCCGTCACCGTTAAGGCCACCGATGCAGCAGGCCGAGTATATATTCAGAGGGGAATTCTTCCTTACCGTTGGTCAATGGCTGGACCGCAACGGCTGGTCGGCCAATTTTCACGTTTTCTCGAGAGGAAACCTTGGTTTTGTCTCCACCAATGCGGCCTCGATTCTGGACGGCGATTCTTCCACTGTTTTCACATCCACCCGTCCGCAAACGACGAACGATGTTTTTCAGATTATTTGCGACGGAGATATTTGGATAAAAGAAAATTGTCTTTACCGTGGGCGCTACAGGAGAGTATCCCGAGGCGTTCAAGATCCAGTGCTTACAAGAGGAGAGGTGGTGGGATTTGTCCGCCGAGATCAATTGCGGCGACACCACGGAAATTTTGTTTTCTCAACCGGTGAGAACCACCGGTATTATCCTTCAGCTGCAGGATGATGCCGGATAGATTCTGGTCGATAGCAGAAATCAATATCTGGGGCTGTGAGGCCACATGAGAAGGGAGGAGAAAGCGGATAAAAAGGTGAGTTCATGTCCATTAATATCAAAGGAGGATGTCTTATGCTGAAAAAAATCGTATCCATCTGTTCGGCGGCCTTGCTGTCTGTAGGGGTTGCTGACCACCTCGCTGGCGGCCTCTGCCGCCGATTCGTACACCGAAATATCAGGCGTGACTGGAAAAGCTTACTATGCTGATTTCGTGTGGGGAGAATGGTACTTTAATGAATGCCGACAAGGCGCAGAGCTTATCCGGCGGCAAATTGAACGCGGCTCTGACCACCGGGGAAAAATTATACTCACGGTGATCTGGTGACGCAGGCGCCGGATGAAGCCTTTACCTTCCAAAAAATCGTTCTCAAAGCCTCTGCCAAGGGGCAGATTCCTTATAAGATCAAGCTGGAATATTCAGCCGATGCCTTTCCGGCAGAGCCCGGCGTACCGGGGAACGCTGCAAACCGTGGTAGATCAATACAAGGATTTTTACGACGCTGAAAGTGATACCATTACCTATGTGTTTCCTGAAGCCGTCACCGCAAAATGTGTATTGTGGGTGCAAGCTTTGACCGATGGGGAGGGCGATGAGGCTGGCACCGTCAACTGGACGGTTGCCGAAGCTCGCTTCTATAAAGCCAGCGAGGCCGGAGGAGACAACGATAATTCCGACGCTTCCACCCGGAGAAACCAGAGACCCTCCGGAAAAAACCAGTGGAGAACAAGGTAGTGGAAAACACAGCTGGCGGTAAGGCGTATTACGCTGTAATCGGGACGGAGGCCGTAACCTTCAGCGAGCCCGCCACCGTTGCGTCCGGTGTCCTGTCCACTACGGTAGGGACTGCCGACGGCGCCAATTATAAGAATAATGATTTTATGATGATTACCTATGACAAGGCCGTTAAGGTGAACAAAATTGTGATCAAAGCAGCCGAGGGCCAGTTCCCCGATGCCTTCAAGGTGCAGTATCGTCCTGCTGAGCACGCCAATCCTGAGGATTTGACCGGCTGGAACGGGATTACCAACTTGGCCGATGTTGGGATGACCCTTTAAGGTGGATGGCGATACCGTTGAGATCACGCTGGATACACAGGTCGAAGCCAACGCTCTTCTCATTCAGGCGCAGGAACACGACGGAGAAAAACACCTGAAGGTTTCTGAAATCCATACCTATCACACAGCTGGCGGAGCGCCCCGCCACCGGTTCCGAATTCCCGATAGCGGTGGTTTGCCTGCTGGGAATCAGCACGCGTTGGTGCGTTGGTGTTATCCAAAAAAGAAGGCTTAATCTATCGTAAACAGCAGAGAGGAGGCCGCCCGATAAGGACGGCCTCCATTCTTATTGGCCTGGACTGTTGTTTTCTGTATTCTTTTGGACTTACGCCATATTCCTTTTTAAAGGCTTTGATAAGATTGGTGGGATCGCTGTATCCCACGGGCGTTGCTGATTTCCAGCAGACTCAGGTTGGTGTTCCCCACCAGCTGCACAGCCACCTAGCCGTGTCTTTCGGATAATGTCCGAAAAGTTACTGCCGGTTTTGCTCTTGATGAGCCTGCTCAGGTAGTGAAGAAAAACTGCTGTGCCAGAAGATCGTCCAGAGTGATGGTGGCAAGAGGTAATGCTATTTGTGCAAATTTGCATCGCCTTGTCGTCGCAGATGTGAAGATGATGATACGGTATAACGTTGGCAGAAAAAGATATAATATGAGCCGAGGATGTAACGTCAGTATAATCTCCTCATATTCCCTCCTGAAACATCTGCAGCAGATAGTTTTTCAAAACCGGATCATTTTCCGTATCCAAAGAAAGTATTCCCTTTTTCTCTTTAGAGTAAATGCAATTGGTAAAAACTCCGATAAAACATTGCTGCGCCCCAGCAGAGATCGAAACGCTTGATCGAAGCTACTGCTTTTGATAAGAGATTAATTACAACGCTGTCATCATACACTTCAGCGCGTGTTGACGCCTGGAGGATAATGACGATTTGGCCCTTCATAAACGGTTTGCTTTTTCTCCTTCGACTTTGTGGACAAAGGAGCCCGCTATAGACATACAGCATTTCAAAAAGTGGTGTTTATGGACAAAGGGGTAGCATACCGGTCGTGTTTGAGCAACGTGACGTCATAATTTGCCTTGAAATATCGGTCCTCCGGGAATACGTCAGTAAGTCCTGTTAGAATGAAAACAGCCGGTTATCATCCTGCTGCCTGACGGAGGGGCGACACCGGATAATCCCAAGCATAGTTATAGGCGGTATTTCCCTTTGCTTTTTAGATATTTTTTGCTTGTTGGAGAGAAGCCTCGATTTCATTGTAAGTCAGCAAATGACGGTGGAACATCCCTGCAGATTCATCCATATCCCCCTCTTTTGATTAAGCTGCTTTTAATATTCGAATATTTTTGCAATATTTTATCAACAAAAACAAGAGTATTCCTTGCAAGAAAGGTGGAAATCATTTGAAGCTTCACGCATTATGATCGCAGTACTGGCTATGACGGGGCTGCTGCTAACCACAGGCTGCACGGACAGTTTGCGCCATCATCCGTACCTCTATCATCCAGCGCTTCTACTAATAAAACGCAGACGACCACTGTACCGACACAAATACCCGATGAAAGCGAGGAATCCTACGTGGCAACAATTACCAAAAAAAAGGTGTAGGCAGCTCCCGCTACGGCTATCAGGAAGCAAGCGTCTTGATAAGCTGACTGATTTAGGTGTGAGCTGGTATTACAATTAGGGGAATTACCATTCCCGACCAAACGGTGAATATGGAATATGTGCCCATGATGTGGAGCCAACGGCCACGGACAGTAACTTCAAAAAGATAGTCGGGATTTGAGCAGGGTTACTACAAAAACCTTCTGGGATTTAACGAGCCGGATCTACCGGAGCAATCTAATATGACGGTGGAACAGGCCATTGCGTTATGGCCGAAGCTCGAGCAAATCGGCATTCGTTTAGGCTCTCCCTGCCCGGCTTTCGGAAAATTGCCAGCGGCTGGCTGAAGGAATTTATGGACAAATGTAAAGAAAGGGGATATCGAGTCGACTTTATCGCCGTACATTGTTATCAGGACTTTTCCGACCCCAATGCTGTCAACTCAGTTGAAAACTTTTTTACCAGAATCTACGATACATATAAGCTTCCGATTTGTTGACGGAATTCGGTACAATTGATGTTAGCACTTGGGGAGGAAGCGCCAATCCCAACTGCACGGAAGAAGCTGCTGCCTGCCCAGGCATCTACCGAAATGCTGGAAAGTTCTTGGCTTTGTTGAACGATATGCTTGGTTCCTGGATAATTTCGGCGGAGGCGCTAATCCCCTGAGGCGGTTTATACCCGGCTTTACAAGGACGATGATACCATGAATTCCACCGGGGAGATCTACCGTGATGTAAAATCGCAGTTTCCGTTGTTCGTTCAAACCAAGACACTTCCTGTTTATACCGCAGGAGAGATGTATAATCAAACGGTTCAGGTTGCAGGAGGAACGGCGCCGTACACTTTTCTGCGACCGGACTGCCGGATGGTTTGACTCTGGATGAGAAAACGGGAAAATTAGCGGCGTGCCGGATGGGAAAGGCGGGAACAGTGTCAAAGTTACCATAAAGGATCAAAACGGTCAAACTACTTTTTTGGCCGTTACACAATATCTCCACCCAGAGAATATAAGTAGCGAGTTATGGGTAATTGTACGACCATCTGAAGAACCACTGAAATATCCTTTTGTACTAACGGGATACTGCGGCCTTTTTTACCGGCTTACGGAATACTTATAGATATAATTTCAAACGCACCAATGCTATGGCGAAAGCCACAGCATTGGTGCGTTTCCTTTTTTCTGGCAGCGTTAGCTGTCGTGACCCTCCATATCGATCTGTGCATTCAACAACATAGATCAGAATATGGGGGCACAAAATGTTCAAGAAAAAATAATGTTAATATAGAAAGTTGGTTCTGTTCTATATGTTGGTTTTTCATACTGCTTACGAAAGCACCGTTCTTTCCTAATAAAACTGATGTACATTTGAAGTATAACCGTGGATCTCTCTGTCGAAAAAATGCAACTTAATTCGAGGCTCTTAGCATCCCTTCCTTTTCCAAAAAAAAAGAAGGGGATGACGAAGTGAAAAACCGAATAGAGAGGGATTTTGCCATTCAAAATAGGTTCACCGCCTATTTAAAAGTATCCATCGCCCACCTTAAAACGAAATACTTAACGGAGCTCTATGAAGGCAAAATCGCGAACTGTCTTTTGATGAGCAGACGGAATTATTGAATCAGATGGAGAATTCTCTAGAAAGATTCGTACTTTAGCGAAGAAGTTGAAGATGCACGACTCGGTCGCGCTTTGGACAGACTTAAAGAGCACGAGCGCATAATCGTATTCCGTCGTGCCGTTTTCCGGGGAATCTTTTGTAAGGATAGCCGCAGAAATGGGACTCAAATATGTCACAGCCAAAGCCATCTACAGACGCGCTCTTGAAAAAATACGGAAAGAGATGTTGAAAAATGACATTCTCAGAATTGCTTACGGATGCCAGAGAGAATACGGCGAGTCAAGAGCAAATACTGAGATGTACAAACCTCTGCTGATTAAAGAAGCTATTCTTGAAGGTGTTTTCGACGAAGATCTATATCAGGAGTTGATCGCCGTTCTGATTCGGTGTATCCGCACCCTTTATATTTTGAATTTATGTAGATATTATTCTAATTTTTATTCAGTGTTTATTTAGTCGTTGTTACATGAAATAGAGGTGGCGGACTGTTTCTCGGCAATTCGCCACCTCTCGTTACATTACTGCGTCGGCTGACTGTCCTCCAGATGCTTTATAAAATTTCCCTTACATCTTCTTTCAGAAGCCCACCTGCAATTAACGGAGGTTGCTTGGCGTAACTCTTCTTTTAAGTACAAAGGGAGGGACGGATCGGATTCGCCTCTCCCGCAGTATGTTGTGGTTAAATCATTTACCATTCGATTTTTTGGCGTAATTTCTTTCAGCATCCCGTCATTAAAAAACCAGCGCCACATAGAATTGTCTTCGCCCACCATTTCGATAAAACAGCCGCTTTCCACATAGGGGAGAAATAACGGAAAACAGCTTTTCCTCATCACGCAAATTTTCATTGGTATGCTCCAGGCCGATGATGTTATCCTCCTCATCATTTTTCGCTGTATATCCGAAATAAGCCAGAGTATCTTCGATGCTGTGGATTGGCGCTCGAATACCTGAAGCAAGCGGGGACGCTTTGAAAGCCCTATATGTGTTATATTTAATATCCTCAGTTATAAAGAAACGCTCGTTAGTCATAGAGATGCAATATTCCATGTTGATTTTCCTCCTATCTCAATTTATCGGACAGTCAAATTACCAACCACCTATCTTCCGGAAGTTCTTCCAGATAGTGTTGGACGGTATCTCGCCATACATTTTTATCTTTCTCGTTTGTGCTGATACCAAACATCCTATATCACCGCGTGAAAATTATTCATAGGCATAGACGAATCCGTATGGCGAACAGGGATACTTACAAGCGACGCTAAGATCATGCCGTTCTAAATATTGCTCCAGCGTTTCTCCGTTCCTACACAGATACGACTGCCAGCTTTGGATGCCTTCTTCGTTATTTGGGCATCGGGAAACCCCTGAGCCTGCCTGCTTTTAAAGCAGGCTTCCAGAGTGCGGAACGATTTTGTGTATTCTTGGATTTTCAACCGCTTCATAACGGCCCAGGTGATATCCTTTTTCCGGGCGCCTGTCGTCCATTTATATCCATCTGGGGCGTAAGGCAGCTTGGCATCTTTGTTAAACCAGCTTTTTTCACCGTCTATAGCACAAGCACCATCGAACGAACCAGAAACGTATCCGTATGACCTTAAAACCTTTTTCAGAGGATAGTCCGGCAGAAAGGCTATCTTTTTGGGCCTTTTCGTCCTCTTTTTCGTGATGTAGGGGCCGCTTTTTTGGGGTAGATTGCCCCATCCTTTACGGTATAACGCCTGTAGTGTTCTCCGAGAATGATTCCATAACCTCATCGATTAAGTCGAAATTTTCCACATCTACCCATACAACAAAATGACTCATAATACATATTTCTCCCACTACATCGAAAAAAAGCAGTATGGTGATAAATACCCATACTGCCCCTTCCGTTTTATGATAGTTTTATCCTGATTTTGAACGTCCTAACCGACGATGTTGTTACCAAGGTTTTGCTCTGATGTCATAGTCTGAACAATAAGCGCATTGTCTCCTGCAGAAATCATCATCCAGCCCGCCTGCAGCAAAAGCCTTTTTGGCTCGGTGGGTATGGAGACCATTTACAATATGAAGCAGCAAATATCTTGCCAGTTTCTCATGCTCTTTCCATGCACAGCTGAACGTGTGTCCATCCGGAGAAACCCAGCCACAGGAAAAATTCGGATCGTCAATTCCCCCAATTCATTTTGATCCTCCGTTTTTCTGGGGTTTTGTCCGATACAGGCTGCTCTGTGGCGTAAGTATGTTTGGGGACACAAGAGCATATATCATCTTCTCCGTAACAGATAGATCCATAATAGCCACCATTGCTGATGTATAACGGGGCATTTTTGACATTCGGGCATTGAAATCCCCTTCTCTTTCATATCTTCACAAATAGTCCTACAGGACAGATATCCGAAAACCAGGTGTTGATATGTACCAACAGTCCGGGCCGTTCCTTTTCCAACACACTTCCAATGTAATATCATGCCATCCGTCCGGGAACAAAAGCAGTATAACTGCTTCCAGCATGAATCCCATTTCCGCCGAGAATCAATCTGGGGTGTGGATCCTCATCGGCTGGATCGGGAAGTTTAAGTTGCGCTACTTTGTGATGGTTCCAGTTCATCGATAATTCCTCCTTCTAACCATATTTTTCGTTTTTTCTCCAGCTTGAATATGGTGCATCGCAGTTTGGAATACAGACGGATACAGGCAGTCCACCCCCGCAGCTGTCCCCGTTTTCTGAGGCTGTGTCAAACAAAGGGCAGGCTTCACATCTGTCCATCGGCTACTTCCTTCCTTTTTTCGATCTCGGTCAATTTCTGCCACGAGCTGCTGGAATGGCCAGCTCTGAAGTCGGACGGCCTTTTCCGCAAGGTAAGCCATCGGCTTATCAAAGTGGAGATAAACCAAGGTATCGGAACAAAAATGATAGGTCCGGAGATTAGCCGCCACCCACTGCCGTATCGCAGGTGCTGTTTCCTCCGGCCATTCCGATTCCAGTCTCCCCAGCAGGATCTCCCGTAGCTTCTCTGCCCAGAAATGGTCATCAATCCCCTTGTTTACCGGATCCCACCGCCTTCGTTTGGCGTGGAAGCCAAACTCCCTGGCTGCGCTGAGAATTTTTAGACAGCCGCGCCGCACATGCTCATTGCTTTCCAAATCCATGTCGTACCCCGACAGAATTTCCTACGCCGTTTGCTTTCAGCGCGGGGAGCAGCCGGATGATGTTCTCCGACTGGCTGGCCCCGGCATTGCAGATCAGCGTTTCACCTGTCAAGCAATGGGTGATCGTCCCCTTGAGGCCGCCTTCTGTGAAGGTGATCGTCTTAGCGTGCGTATCCCCAACAAAATGAACCGGGCTGCCGGAACTGGCCCCCAGTACGCGCGCGCTGCTGGAAAACCAGATGTATTTGCATTTGCCGGCGGGGCGATCCAAGCGGATTTGCGCCGCCTGGATCCGGCCCTCCATATCCCGTACCGGGATAAGAAATCCGTGCATTTTGCCTGGAAGTTCACCGTCCACTCGCCGTCGGTGTTAACATAAAGCCGGGTACGCCAGCAACCGTGCAGCCGTGTTCCATAACCGCTGCCGCCAGCCGGGTAAATCCCAAAACGGGTGTACTCTTGTACCCATACTGTTGGATCTGTTCTTCCGTTAGCCCGCGGCGCAGCAAAGCTTTCTTTATGCTGAGGATTCAGCGTCAGCAGGGAAAACAGATAGGAGTAGGTTCGTTGTCTCACGTCTATCGGAGCCAAATCCGACTGGGGATATCCGGTGGCTTTTTTCAACGGCTCGCGTATCCAAAGATCGCGCGGTGTTCGATGCAGGGCGGATGAATCTCTTGAGATACCAGAGCTGTTCGCAGATTTCCCGGTACGCTTCGCTGAGATTCATACCGCCCATAACGTTGGCATAGAGATCGAGCATCCCGCCGCTGCTTTTTGAACCCTTGGAGCCATCATCGCAAACATTGCACCGATAGGTGTTTTTCCGGGTGTTGATGTTCATTTTGCCCCGCTTTCCGCAGAAAGGGCAGTCCACATCAAAACTGACAGCGCCCCCGATGCCGTTCCTTTAAGTTTAGCAGATCAAGGGCAATCTGCTCGATGGTGAAGGAAAATCGCAATATCCCATCGCTTTTCCTCTCCTTATTTCGACGGCTTGCAGAGCGTCATCCGGCAGCATTCATAGCGGAATCGTACAGCAGAGACGCGGCCGCCCGCAGGATATTGTCCGGGCCTTTATAACCGGTCATAAACCAGCTCAGACAACTGGGCTTTTCGGCTGCTGTCTGCCCGAGGGGACATCCTTTAAACGAGCCGGCCGAAATCGTCAGGTTCATCGCTTCTTCCAGCGTCATTATGGACTTGATTTGCTCCACATCCATATCCATCGTATAAGACGGCTTGGGCGGGAGCGGAGCGGCTGGCGATGGGGGCGGACTGTTCCGGGGAAAACCGCTGCCGCGGTATTTTCCGTTTCCTCGGCCATGCTTCCTGCCGCATGTCTTTCCGGCTGGGATACCCCTGCGTCTACCTGCATCGGGTCATATTCCTCGCCGGCATCGGCAAACTGAGAACCGTAGCCGGCGTCCGACAAGGCGCGGCCAGCCGCGGCGGTTTCCGCCATCTCCAGATATTTGGGACCAAATTCCCCCGTCTGCATTGAAAAACGTAGGCCGAAGGCGTTGGCAAGATAGTTCTCGCCGTCGTCCTTATCCAGATAAATACGGGCCTCCACCACCGCCACCTGATCGGTCAGCTTGATAATCCTCTTGCTGATCCGGCCGTTAGGATTTTTGAGCCGAAACCAAAGCTTACGGAAGAGGACGTCCAGATATAGCGTCTTATTCTGGCTGCCGCCGAGCTCCCGCATCATCACCCCTTGGTTCAAAGCCGTCCACCCGGTTTAATCCGGCAATTGCCGGCACAGAGTCATACAGCAAAAGTTTCTTTCATGGTCTTTCATTCTTTCTATTTAATAAAGAGTCACAAAAATTTCGGAATAGATACACACGGCGAAAATTAGCGTAAGTTTTTCTTAATCAGCCTGCAGCAGCGGTTGTTCCGGCGACGATTCTTCAGCATACTGTTCCGCTGCCTTGCGTTCTTCCAGTCTGTGTATCCAGGCGTTTACCCTGGCACCCAGCATGGTGTTGCGCTTGCTGGTGTCATCGCGATGGATCGCCATATACAGCATCTTTTTCTGCCCAACGAGGATCACTTTTTTCTTTGCTCTGGTGATCGCCGTATAGATGAGATTTCGTCTCATCATAATGGAAAATTCTCCGAATGGGGATGATCACCGTCTCGTATTGGCTTCCCTGCGACTTGTGTACGGTGACAGCATAGGCCGGTTCGATTATGTCCAGATCTTCTGGCGCGTACTCCACCACACGATCATCCGAAAGGTAATGGTGACAACGGAATCATTGTCTTCTCCCACATAGATATGGGAAATGAAGCCCACATCCCCGTTGCTGATGTCGTCTTTGTTTTTCGTTTGCATCACGCGGTCGTTCAACCGGTAGAGACGGCTGCCAACCTTTATCTCGGGAACAGCCGGTTTGGCCGGGTTAACGAGTTCCCGAATTTCCTCATTCAGTGCCTTGACAGAGCAGGCTCCGCGTGTGCGAAGGCGGAAAGAATCTGACGTTTTCGACACCCCCGTTTTCGAACCTCCTGGAGATAAAAAGCGTTCCACCGCTTCGGCAGTTTCTCCGGAATCTGCGCAGGCTTCAAACACAAAGTCGTCGCCATACTGCAGCTTAGGTGCTCCCCTGGCGGATAGCGGCGGCGTTGACAACAATGCGGCTCGTATCGGCCTGCCGGTAGATCACATCCAGCACGGTCGTCGGAATCCGGCCGCATTCCAGAAGCTCCCCGGAACACATTGCCTGGCCCGACACTTGGAAGCTGCTCAACGTCTCCCCAGCAATAACACCCTGGTGCCCTCCGTAATCCGGCTGAACAGCTCAAACGCCAGATACATATCCGCCATCGTAAATTCGTCAACAATGATTAGGTCTGCGTCCAGCGGCGGGCGGTGAACTTCGTCTGCTTCTTCCAAATCCAAATTCAAACCTAGAGCACTGTGTATAGTGGAGGCTCCTTCGTATCCGGTGCTTTCTGCCATGCGTCTTGCTGCCAGTCCGGTCGGAGCCATAAGCAAGACCTTGCCGCCACCCAACTGCCGATTCACGCTGAGGATGGCCTCCAGAATGGTGGTTTTTACCGGTTCCAGGCCCACCGGTTACAAACGTCAGCTTATGTGAATAGCTGGATTTCACGGCATTGAGCTGGTTACAGGCTAAGGGAAACCCCATCTCTTTTTTGAGCGATCATCAGCTCTTTGTCGATGTGGACTTCTTCATCTGGCTGCAGCAGCAATTGTGCAATCTTTCTGGCCGTGTACTCCTCCGCCAGAAGGCTTTTGGGCCGATAAATGTTCCCTGATTGTGCAAGCAGGTGCTTGGTGATCACCATTACGTACAATTCCGCGCTGATCGCCTGCAGGGTGACGACCTCATGCGGGAATCCCTCGTTGAGCAGGTTATACGCCTGTGTTCGCAGTTCCTCCTTTGGAAGATACAGATGCCCTGCACCCCTTATCTCATCCATGATATAATATAGGGCACCTCGTATCCGCATGGGATCGTTGGGTCGGCAGGCTGTTTTTGCGGGCGATGGCGTCAACCGTTTTGAACCCAAAGCCAGAGAGTGTACAGAGTTCAAACGGCGCCTTTTTTTAGTACGTCCATAGAACGCACACCGAACGCCTTGTAGATTTTTACTGCTTTTTTGGCCGTGATTCCGAAGGGGACAAAAAAGAGAGGATATCCCGCAATTCCCCGGCTTTGATTGTAGGGAGTTTATGATTTTGTTCAGCCTTTTTTCGGTAATGCTTTTCACTTCCAACAGCCGCTGCGGCTGCTGCTCCAGAATGTCGAGCGTCTGCAGGCCGAACTTTTTCACGATAGCCTCAGCGGTTTTGGGGCCGATCCCGGCGATCAGGCCGGAACTGAGATACCCGATAATGCCTTCCTGCGTCTGGGGATGATCTCGGTATAGGCCTCCACTTCAAGCTGAAGGCCATACTTGGTCGGTTTCCATTCCCCCTGCAGCTCCAGGTCAATGGCTTTCGTGGCGGGAATATGATACCCCACCGCCGTAAAACGGATCAGGCTGTCGCCCCCGTACCGGCTTCTGGCCGCCTGTGGGACAGAGGATCCTGCGTAGAAAAAAACCAAAACGCCGTATCCGTTTTCCGCATTTTCAAATATGGTTTTTTCATAAGTACAGCGCATCGTATCACCATCCCAGTATTTCTTCGTATTCGATCTTGACGATGCTGCGTCGGCAGGGAGGGCAATCCTCCTGGATCCAGAATATCGGGATTTCATGTGCAGCAGCGAACTGAATCTCTCCCAGCATTCCTTTCGTGATGCGACGGCCACAGATCACAAGCCTGTCGCATGTGCCCAGACAGGCAAGGCCGAATGATAGGGCCAGTTCCCGTTCCTGCTCATCCTTGTCGTCCAGAAATTCAGGAAGATACGCATGTGGGGCAACGGCGCGGCAATCCCATAGCTTGGATACCATTTGCATATACCAGCGGGCCGCCTCCATATTCCGGCGGATTCCTTCCTCGGTCGGCGCGGATAGGGGGAACAGATATAGGCTTTCATTGGTTTCATCAAACTTGCTCCTTCCGTTTCACCGAAAATCGCCGGCTCTCGGTGGTTTCGGTGTATTCGCTGTACAGATCCGGATGAGTCTCCTCCAGCTTCTGCAGCTTGTCCTTGCTGATAGACGTTCGGTATACCGGCTTGTTGCGGACTTCATACGTGGCGGAGCCGAAAACACAGACGGCGGAACAGCTTGTCTTCATCACGTCCACAATAGGGGCGTAGGCTTTCTTCATCTGCTCATCGAGTTCCTTGATTTGCCCGGCGAGCAGGCTCTTTTTGCTCGGCCAAATCCAAATATTGCTCCAACTTCGCCGCCATGATCGTGGGCAGTATGACCGCATCGGCTGTCGGATCCAGCTCGCCGTAATGCCGACGGATGCTTTCCAGCACCAGATCGCCGGACTCGGTATAAGGCGGTTCTATACGCTTGAGGATATGTTCGTTCCAGAAATGCGCTTCCATCTCGATCATATCCGCCTCGATGACTTCATCCCGGTCGATCCGCCGATAGACAAACTCGTTTTCGTTGTTGCCGTACAGGCAGGCGATGTAGGCGCAGCTCAGATTCATGACCGCCATATAATGGCGGCATTGCCATTCGTAGTTCACCGGCACCGCGCCGTCGTTCCATTTCTCTTTGCTGTTGTAGTTGGTTGTTTTGCATTCCAGGATGGCGATGCTTCCGTCCGGCAGCTCCACAAAAAGTCCACATTTGCCTGCATAAAGCTGTGAAATGGGTGACGGAACAGCTTGGACGGCAAAGACCTTATAACCGGTTTTTATAGGAAAAGATTTTGGCAACCAGGTCTTCCAGGCGATGACCAACTTCTTTAGCTACCCAGTTGTCTTCCGTCTGGATAACATCCGGGCTGCCGCATTTGTCGTTGTAAAGATCCCGCAGGGTGGCAAATGGGGAAACCCCCATGATGGCAGCGACATCACTACCGCCGATCCCTTGCCGCCGATACCTAGCCAGTCTTCTTCCGATAGACCGCTGGTATCCACTACTTCGATGGCGTAGCTGAATGCTGCTGGAAGTGGCATGGTATCTCCTCCTTTACCATTTAAAATTGCCGGAATGTCGTACTCCTGCCAGCGTACCGACAGGGCGCGGGCGATGGTTTCTTCGGCTTGGACAATTTTTGTGCCGCTGGCCCCGTCACAGCCACCATGAATACGATCTCCGACATGCCGTAGTAAATATCGTGGGCCGTACAGGGCTCATCGCCATTTTGCGCCTTGAATTGTTCCGTGGCTTCATAGGCCAGCTTTTTGCTGATGCCGATGCGTTTGCAGATACCGAGCATACAGTTGATCGGGTTACCGATCTCAATATCGAGCAGCCGTGCAAGATTGCCGATGTCAAACTTGTATTGGGAATACATCATATCCAGCAGCCGCTCAAAAATCCTTCATGGTTTTTTTCGCCTCGATGCTCCAGCTTTAATGGGCTTCCCAGTACAATAGTAGCTTCCCGGCCGCCGGTATACAGAGTCGGATACAGGTTGGCGCCGGGAGACACCGACATCCGAAAGTGGATAGTCGGATGGCGGGTTTCAGGGTCCCGTAAGGGACATCGTGTTGTTCCAGTGCGTTCTGATAGCTTTGAACAAGTGTCTCATCTGCCAGTTCGCATTACGGCGGTGGCCGTGCTGTGATCGTAAAAGCCTCCCGCAAAGGAGCAGCCGCTGAAATGGTCGTTGAAATACCGGATCGTCCGGTTGAATAGTTCCGGCATCTCAGGACTGCGTAATCGGAGCTGTCCCCGCCGTGAACGGCCGAGAGTTTGCCGTCTGAGATGCGCAGAAGGGCCTCACCGCTGGCGATGCGCAGGCAATGATTGAGGATGCGGGCCAAAACCGGCTTTTCCAGCCGGTTCAGGGCCAGACCGGAAATCTTGGCGCGCTCCAGCAGGGTCTTGAGGGCGCAGTTCCGGATGGGTACAACAAGATCCTTGCTCTTCAGCAGGAGCTGTGTATTCGCCATCGTGTCGGCCAGAATCTCCCGCAGATCGTCTTGGGTATATCCGGGCAGGGGTTCCGCTTCCGGGGCGTTCTCCCTCTCCAACGGGAGAACCCGCAGATCGCGGGTGTGCCTCTTTGTCCAGTCGCCCCGGTCGTCACGTTCCCGGAGAAAATCCAGGAACGCTTTTTTCTTCCTTGAACACCGAAGTAAAGGCATCTGCATACGTTCTTTGGTTTGTCATTCGTGTTCCGCCTTTCTGTTATATTTCCTAAAGCCGCTTTTTTTTTTTCGGCTGATAGGCAATAAAAAAAAGCGGGAATGTCCCTGTGCCTCTCAAACCCGAGTGGCTATAGGTTCATTCCCGCTAACGTGTGGTATCCCACAAAAAAAAAAGGTTCGGCTGCCGCCTGCCCGCTTCAGGGGCATAGCTATACAACCGAACCACATACAATCCTGAACAACGTGTGCTGTACGGAAAGAATATCCGCAGTTCCAAAAAGAAACGCACAAAAATCAATTACGAAGGCATTATACCACAATATATTGTATGGTGTCAATTGCAATTCAATATATTGTATGGTGTAAAAGAACAGGCTTTTCTCTCTTACTCTCTTTTTTGCTTTAAGTACCGGTCTCTGTAGCGATAATACGTAGCAGAAGAAATACGCAGCAAAGGGTACGGCATTCGATGGGACGCATTTCTCCTGCCTCCACTTTCCGATACACTTCCACAAATCTATCAAAATCCACGGCTGCAGGCCGTCCCTATGTCATCCCACTCACCACGCAGCCGTTTTGCAGCGTAGCCTTCGGCCTGCCGTTTCTTTTGGTTTCCACCTCTTTTTCCGCATCAATCGCGTATAACTCGATGAGCAGCCGGTTAATCATTTCAACGACATATTTGGCAAATTTATCGTCGATCCCGGATAGATCGGTCAGCGTAGTGGGGATCTCTAGGATCATGACACGGACATGGCGTTCCTCAAAGTATTGCAGCTCTTTAGAATTTCCGCCTTGTTCCGGCCGAAACGGTCGATTTCGGTGAGAATGAGGGTGTCGCCCGGCTGGATCCGTTTCCGAAGGAACAGGTATTCCGGCCGCTCGAAGTTCCGGCCGGTCTGCTGATCGGTAAATATGTCAGTGAGTTCCATTCGTCGTTCCTGGCAGAACCTTTTTTTTTTATTTCCAGAATTCCACGATCTAAATGCTGCTCCTTTGTGCTGGTTCGGTCATATCCATACACGGCCATATTCTGCATCCTTTCCTTCTCAAAAACCCTCAAGGTGATTTGATAATACTCAAAAGTATGGAATCCGGCTTTTTGACAATGAAAAACAGGCATATTTTTTTCGAGCTTCAAAAGTATGCTTTTTGAAACATCAGTTTTATACGTCCCATGCGATTGTTTTACAACAACCGGAATCAACAATTATATTCTTTTGCAAACGAACATCTTGACGCATAAGAGAAACACGAGTATAATAATTATGCAATCTTGAGTATAATAATTGTGTTTTAATAATGAAAGGATGGCAGGGTATGTTTATAGGCCGAGAACATGAACTGAATAAATTGCAGCAGCTGTATCAGGAAGATAAATTTTCAGATGGTGGTTCTGTATGGCCGGCGGCGAATCGGGAAGACTACGCTGATTTCCAAATTCATCGAAGACAAGCCGGCGATCTTTTTTACAGCGCAGGAAGCTAATGACGTTATCAACCTGGCTGCGTTCTCCCGAAAGGTTTATCGCTTTTTCGGCATTCCCGATTCTACCGGCTCCTTTTCCGACTGGAACGCAGCATTGGAGTTTGTCGGTGAAAAAGCCAAAGAGCAGCAGTTCGTTCTGGCCTTTGATGAATTTCCTTATGCTGCGACGGAAAACCGTTCTCTCAAATCGATTTTCCAGAACGCCATCGACCATTTGCTGAAGGACAGCCGTCTGTTCCTGATCCTGTGCGGCAGCCAGGTCAGCTTTATGGAAAAACGATGTTCTTGGATATAAAGCCCCTTGTTCGGCCGGAGGACGGCGCAGTTTAAGCTGGAGGGATTCGACTACTATGATGCCGCCAGAATGCTGGAAGGCTTTTGCGATGAGGATAAGGTTCGGCTGTACAGCTGCATCGGCGGAACGCCGCACTATCTGGCTCAGGTCAATCCACACGAAACCTTTGAAGAAAAATATGCAACGGCTTTTATTTTGATATTTCCGGCTATCTCTACAACGAGCCGATGATGCTGCTGCAGCAGGAACTGAGAGAACCGGCGATGTACAATTCCATTATTTCGGTTATCGCCAGAGGGCCTCCCCCGGCTGAATGAAATCGCAACGGGAATCTCAGAGGAATCCTCCAAGGTCAATAAATATCTGCAAACCCTTATCAACCTTCAGATTGTGCAGAAGGTCTATCCTTTCGGCGAAGATCCGGCGGGCAGCCGGCGGGGTATTTATCGTCTGGCGGACTATTGCTATAATTTTTGGTATCGCTTCGTTTTCCCAAACCGACCGGAAATTGAAAGCGGCAACGGCGATCTGATTGCAGACAGCGAACTGACGCCGGAGCAGCTGAACGGATATATCGGCAAACCGGCTTTTGAAGATATTTGCAGACAGTACCTGAACCGTCTGAACCGCAAAAAAAGAACTTTGCCCTTTACAGCAACCAGCTTTGGTTCCTGGTGGGGGCAACGATCCGAAGGCTAAAGCGCAGACAGATCTGGACGTGATCGCCGCAAACAAAAAACCAGAAACAGATTCTGATCGGTGAATGCAAATGGCGGCCGGTGGATACGCTCGGGAGCAGCGATATTGCAGGCTGGATGTCGAAAACGCATCTTCTGCCGGAATATACAGAGCGGTATTATTATTGTTTCTCCAAAGCTGGCTTTTACAGATTCTGTGAAGTCTTTTGCCGAAACAACAAAGAGAGATTAAAATTGATCAGTTTAGAGGGATTTGTTCTCTCTGTAAGGAATAGGATGTTTTCAAAATCAGGCGAATTCAATCATAAAAAAGCTGGCTGCATAGCATACAGCCAGTTTTTCGTATAGTGCCTAAATCATTGATTTAACGGGGTGGCTACGGATAAGCGTTTTTTCACTTCGTTCAAATATAGTTCCCGTGCCCGCTTTTTGTATAGTAGTAATACTGCCGTACACCAAGAACACCATAAATTACCCAAGCTCCTGGTGATTTCGTTCCATGAAATAAATATGCCGGTTTCTCATGTTCTCACGCACTATGTACATCCTCTCTGATTAAATAGGGGCTCGTAAGATCGCGGCAGCTTGTTCCCATGAGGCGCTATACCTAGAATTCCATTCATCCGGATTTTCCGCTTCCGAGCCCCTGCGGCGAAGTCCGAAAGTCAACATTCCCCGGTTACAGTCTGGAAACTGTCTATCCGGCATTGCTGTGCAGAACAGCCATACCGTAATCCTCCGGTTGCTTTTCCCCTTCGCAATCATGTTTTGCAGTATTTTCTCCTGTCCTTTTTCCGAAACGGCTATCCATAGAGCTTCCCTGAAGCTCTATGGGCACCATATTTCAAATCTGCCATTTGTTTTGCCTTTCCGCTTTCCCATCACCCGCACCCTACCTCGTAGACATCACCTATTAAAGCCAGAATAATATCCTTTGCGCGTCACCTGGTCTCCTACGAAGGGCATCACTATATTGCAGATATATCCTTTGGCCTCTTCTTCTGATCGAAAGTCCTCCTCTTCTCGTTCCCAAGGATACGACGGTTCGTAATATAGATATGTGTTGTCCCTCCGTCGTTTGCGTAGGAGAGCAGATGCCGCCCATCGCTTTGTGCGATCAAATCGGCAAATTGAAAGCCGCCTGTCAGGTATTCAAGAAGCAGTTTAAACCGTTCTGTGTCATTGATTTTTCCCCAAAAGCGCAGTATCCTCCATATTTAGATCGGTGCCCTTTTGCTCCCGTAATCTCTGCCGGATTTTTGATGCCTGCAGATAGGAAAGAGTTCCTTCATGGAAAGCCCCAATCCAACGATCATCCAATACGATAATGACATAGAAAATCCTCCCAATAAAAATTCAGATGCTTTACAAATCCAGTTCTCCGGAGAGCTCCGGCAGACACTTTTTAAATAATTCCCTGTATCTTTCTTCAGCTGCACCGATCAGCGTATTGTACGGAGATACGATAGCCCAAAAAGACGAGTTCTTCTTCATCCACATGATACGGGGGAACTGAGGAGCCACCTGCCGTAACTGTACCGTGGAAGACTTGGTTTCAAAATCTCAGTCATCTCGGCACTTGTAGTGGCCTCCTTTATGAAATGCCACTTCTTGTCCCAAATCGTCTCGATCAGGGAAGGAAGGATACCTTCCTTCTTCCGATACTGCCTAAACCCTGCCGTTTAGGATACGGAGCGCGTTGAGCCTGCATCTGAAAGATCACATCTGAACACGAAGCATCTGCCAAATTTCCGCCAAAGCAGTTAGCTGCTTAAATTTTAAAGTGTCGATCCGTTTTCATCCTTTCCAGGCATCAAATGAAGGCCGTTAATTTCATCTGCCGATCTTCCCAGGAAAAAAACGCTGTTCCAAATCCTCAACCGTACAGTTTGGCTTAAAGGTGCGGGGGCTTTCTTTGTCCCACGCCAGCAGCATCGCCCAGTATTCCGGATAGTTCTGGCGCAGCACGAAGGGACTTCCAGATTCTGCTTGCCACAAAACCAGCAGCCCAGCCGCCGGAATTTTTTGATACAGAGGATTGAGCATGTCCCTTTTTTCAAATACTCCACGCAGTCCTGCTCCGTCATGCCCCATTCAGCTAGAGGGGTGCGGCAAAAAGACTCCAGCCTTGCGATCCGTTTAGGTTCGTCGGCTGCCAGTCCTATGTAGCGGGTATGCTTGCCGTAGTCTTTAAAATGCTGCTGGATTGTCCGGAGCTTCAGCCGGCTGTTGCACCATGCGCCTACAGTAAGCGGAAAACCGTACAATTTTCCGGCCCCTGACCGGTCTGGTAAGTTTGATGGAACACCGTATCGAAATCCAGAACCGACGGGACAACCGTTATTTTTCGGCCGATGTACCATTCCATCCTGTCGATATAATCGTACATTTCCGGCAGTTCTGCTCCGAGCGTCGGCGTTGCCATCACCTTGATAAAAACAATGTCGTCAATCGGCATCCCTTCCTCGACCATACGGATGAGCATGGCCGAGGAATCCTTCCCGCCGCTGAAACTCACAATATGCTTCACCTTTCCATCTCAAAGTGATATTTTTTGCTGGAAATGGAGAAGTCCATTCTTAAACGGCGTGTACTTTTTATACCGCTGGCCGATTCCTTTTTCGGCGTTTTGGCGCGCAATCGCCTGACGCCTTGCGGTAACCCTAAACAAGGGATGTGGTTCGCATATTGTAAAAGAAAAAAAATCACAGCTGGGCGTAGCATAGGCCACACGATCAATATCCAGAATTTCTACATTGGATACCGCTCGGTAAGGCCGTGCCCGGTTTTCGTCCTCAAACCAGTCTTTCAGTTTCATTTCCACTTCAAGAGCAAGCTCCTCGTGTTCACCGGCTGTTGCAAAAAAGAATTTCTCGCTCTGCCGAATATTTCCACGTCGTGTCATATACGAATAGCGAACTCGATACAGCGGTATGGTAATCTGCATATTCAAAATCTGCTTAGGATGCAGCTTTTTCAGAAAGGCACGGTAATTCTCCGTAGCTGGCAGCGTGCCGCCAACAGCCACTTCGGAAAATGTGCAGCAATCCGCCAATTCATGTATGTGCATGGAAAGCCTCCGCTCCCTGATCGCATAGCTTTTGTTTCTGCATAGATCATTCTTTTAAGATCTGCTATGAGGATACGGTTATTCCGCTGCTGCTGAGGCAGAAAGGGTTCGTCCATACTGAAATATAAATAGCGATAAAGCAAAGCTTCTTTGAAAATCGACTCATCATCCACCCCGCACGCTTTTGCTCTGTGCAGCAAGGGAGCCAGAATGCATCGCCCGAAAGTCTTCCTGCAGGGCTTTCCGCTCGTCCGCTCCGAAATTTTCGTCCATCCAGTCCTTTACTCGAACTAGCGAGCCTTTTGGATGATGCCGGTGTTCGAAGCAGATATGGTAAGAAAAGGTCGTGCCGTCCGGTTCGTTTGGCTCTATCCAAAGGGTATAGCCGGCATGTCCGAGCTTGGCGTCCTGAACGGTGCAGCGGGAGCCTTTGAGAAAAATGCAGGAATCATCGTTTCCTTTGACGCGGAGCGAAAAAATAGGATACCAGAGCTGTTCGTCCAAAAGAAAACGGATCCGCATATTGTGATATAAAATCCGCCACTTCCATTTTAAGATGCTGCGCCAGCCGATAGGCGTCTAAACCCTCGATGATAACACTTCCCTTGACATACCGACAGCATGCCGCGCATCTGTATGTTCATTTTTCCTCAACCTGCTTTGAATTTTTTATTTCCGACACAAGATTCCACCGTCCATTTCCGTCTTGCCTTCGTCAAGAATAGGTCGCCATCATCGGCCATATGCAGGAGCAGAGCCAGCGGACATTGCTCATAGGCGCCTGTCAGGGGCGTACCCTTTGCAGCGTCGTCAAACCCGCCCATATGCCACCGGATGGCGAGCGCCTCCTTCGGTGTTAATCGAAGGAACCGCTCGATCAGAAACACCGACTTCTCTCCGTGTCCCATCGGGGAACATGTCTGCAACTGTATAATAGGGCTGCTTTTCCCACAGACCGGTTTTTTCGTTTTTCACATTCCGGGTTGAGACGGCATAAAAAAGCTTGTTTTACAAAGGTCGTGGAGCAGGCCGCATATGGCGATAGGCTCCATATCCTTAATCTCGCCGTATTCCGCGATGCACAAACCTTCATGGCAGCGGTAATAGACATGCAGGCTGTGTTCCACAAGCCCCGCCCTCGTGGGCACCGTGATTTTGGTGCTGGCAGGCGCTGTGAAAAAATCACTTTCCAGCAGCCAGCTGAGAAGCGCCTGACTTCCTTCCCGGGTTTGTTGTATATCGAACAGAATGATTTTTATGTCCATAGGGAACTCTCCTTTCCAAACTACCGTCTCATATTATGGAGCAGGGCAGCAGGCTGTCCTGCTGCCCCCTGCTTCATACATCAAGCAAAAGCCTGTAGCCTGCGTCGGATTTTGCCATCCGGCCGGATACGGAGGATCTGGTCAGTCCGTAGAAGCTGCCGATTTCGCGTTCAGACACACCGTTTCGCTTTGAGGGGTAACGATATCCCGTTCTTCATCTGTCAGCATGGCCGCCGCTCTGGCCCAAAGTAGCGCCGCCGTATGATTCTTTTCGTCGCGGTTTGGATCGGTTCCGATCACACGCGAGATATAATCCGTATCGGTAATGGGGCAGAGTTCACGCCAACGTTTTTCAGATTTCCAATGGTGATTCATCGCTGAATTCATGGCGGAATAAGCAACTGTAGTAAAGCTGTATTGCCTCAGCTGCGGTTCGGACAGATACCGCTGGACAGCCGCGAGGTAACGGAAAATCACCACATCGTAGAACTCGTTGATGTCCAGTCCCTTGTCATGTAAAAAGCGGTAGACAAGGGGTATGGTGTTCTTCGGCGTACTGACGCTCGTAGTCTGTCAATTCGTGCATGGTTTGTCCATCTTCCTTTCTGATACTTGTAGAGACAAAAACGCGGAGAGACAGATGCCTCTATCTCTCCGCGTTTTGCTATGGTTTTAGCTCTAGCCCTTAAAACAGCGGTTCAAAATCGCTGTCGGGTATTTCCTCATAATCCATCCCGCCGGCGTCCGTCTGGGGCGATGAAATTCCTGGGTTGGCCGGCGCTTTTCGTCAGGCAGCTTCAGCCCGGTGTCCGCAAAGTTTTCCGCCTCGGCGATCTTCTCCTGTACATACCGGGGCAGCTTTTCAAATGTCCCATATGAGGACGGATCATCGAAATCAAACCATGTGATTTCCTGAGGCGCCGGGACACTCCTTCCGCGGGGAAGAGCCAGCATGGTTTCCACATTGGCATAGGTGGTTCCGTTGTTTCCTTCTTTGTGGATGATTTGCAGCTGGCAGCCTATGCCCAGAACTTTTCTTAAATCGAACCCCTGCAGTTCTTCCGCGGTGAACGCTTTGCCGCGCCACGACTGCAGCGCGCCTGGCGGAGCTTGCTCTTCTCGTTCAGGGAAAGAGTAAATTTTTGCTGACCAGGCGGGCATCTGTTCGCCATTGATCTCGATGGTTTCCCCCGATGATCTCCCAGAAGATGCGGATCTTATGGGCCGAAAGTTCTTAAAGGTTTCGCTGTACTGGGTTCCCAGATCGATAATTTTACTGCAGACACCATCGAAGATCCCTCTTCTATCAGGTCGCGTTCTTTTTTCCTACAGTAGCTGTCAATGACATAATGAGACATCCTTTCCTTATTTTATATATTGAGAAATTAAACGGGTCAGGTTGGCCGGCAGCTTATGAAGATCCGTAATGTCGAAAACCCGTCTTTATAGATCCGTTGGATATTGGGCTTGTCGTCACCTATCGCCGCCGCAAACATCAAAATGCCTTTGTTGGTGTATTCCCTTTTGATCCCGCGCAGATCCGCCTCGGCCTCTGTCCCGTAATAGTCGGTATCTGCGGGCTGGCCGTCCGAAATCAAAATCAGGATCCTTCCTCGTCGCCGGTTGAGACGCTCTGCAACGTAACGCAATGCCGCGCCGTCCCGGTTTCCCAGCGGGCGGACATATCCATGATGGTATTTGTCCTTATGTCGAAAGCGTGTCGAATTCCCATAGGCATAGCAGCTCCACATCGTCATAGCCGGTACTGTGGCCGTAAACAATGACGGGCAAAAACCGAGTGAGCGGCAAAAAATCGTGTACAACCAAGAGCCGCCGCGCCGTCGATATCCGGTCGCTGTTTGCCATGCTTCCCGTTCATCCACCAGCAAGGCGACGGCAATATCCGCTTTGCGGCAGCCGGTTCTTGAAAACATCCGCCCATCGTCGCGGATAACCGCACGCGCATCGAGGTGACGTCCCATCAGAAGTCCGTCTGCTTGCCGCCTTCGCGCTTCTCTTTCAGGACTGCCAGGACTTCTTTTGCAGCCTTTTTGGAGAAAGCAGGAGGGGAGGCTACCTGTTGGTATTGCGCAATCAATTCCTGCAATGGAACAACGCTCATACGGCGGATGATAACATCGACACCTTTTGTGCGCGTTGCCGTAGCGGATTTTATCAGACTCTGCCTGCAGTTCATCGGTGAGTTCTTCGTCCAGCAGCCGATAAGCCTTATCCTCCGCTGCCTGATTGAGTATCCGCACAATATCCGAGGCACTGGAGGCGTAGCCTGTGCCGGCGTAGTCCCGGTCGAGCGTCATGTTTCCGCCGTCTCCCTCTTCAAGGGAATCGGTTTTCTCCAACGCTAGGCGGCCGGTTTCGTGTTTCCACTAAACCTGCTGAATCGCGTCCTGTTCCTCTGCGCTCTTTTAGGATCATGGTGCAACTTTTGCATCGCACCGGTTTGGTTTTCCCGGACGGAGCGGGAGGTGCTGGATATCTGTCTTTCCAGTCCCTCCAGCACCTTTTTCCATCTCCCTGCCGTTTCTGATTTCCTCCCTTGAACTTCTCGATGAGCTGCCGAATGTACGGCCACAGCTTGATAACCCGAGTATTCGTGGCAGAAAACCGCTCACGGGCGTTGTCCTCATAGAGCGAGCCGTCGATCACCGGGATGCAGTCGTACAGCGCTTCCAGATAAGGGCCGGTATACCCGCCCAGGTTATTTATATCTCCCGAACGGCAATACTGGAGCAACAGGTTGACGATGATCGCATACTCATGATAGCCGGCCTCCTGCTGCGCCTTAATGCTGGGGGATTAATTCCACCTGCCGAAGACTGTTCAGAAGGATACCGGTTCGATAGACACCGGAAACGCGTCGGTCATACGTGCTGATATACACATCCTCCAGGATGTTATTGACATACAGCGCCGCTTTCATCAGCGCCATGACTGCTACTTCGTCATCATCATACACCTGCTTCAGCTCGGACAGATAGATTTGTTCTTTGGTTGTCAACCCGAGGGTTCTGCGGGATACATACGTCCAGCCTTTAAGGAGGAGGCATATAAATCCCGCATTTGAAAATCCGTAAAAAAGGATATGGCCGATTTCATGGCCGGCCATGCCCACCAGGCTGTCAGCCCGAAGCTTCCGCGTGGGGAAACTCTGCGTGATGGGATTGGCGGCATTGATACAGATCTTCCGGTTATCCGTATAGGCAGCGTGTGCATCGGGATTCTCATCCCAGAAGCACCGTACAGCTGTATGCCGTTTGTACCGCTTTGTCGCCGCTTCCCGCCATATCCGACAGATAGCCGGAAAAAGGCGCCGCCGGCAAACAGCTCTTCATCGGTGATCTTCAGCTTTTTCGCTTTCGATCCGCCGGCGGAGCGCCAGATGCGATGTCCGCATTCGTTTGACTTCACTCCTTCCGCTTTGCTTATACCGCGTCGAACTTGGGCGCCAGACAGGTATTGTAGATTTCCGCCCGGTTTTCCGGATCGCCGGACACCGAGGACAACACCGTATATCTGGCCGCTTCCAGCTCGTTTTCGCAGATCATGTGATTGCACCCAGGCGATCAGTTCCCGCATGCCGCAGCTGCCGTCGGTGATCATGGTTTTGCAGCGCAGGGCGATTTCATCCACCGCCTCGGCCATCCGATGGACGGCTGTGATGTCCTTGCAGCCGGTAATACCGCAGACGCGCTCCACCATGGTTTCGATCTCCGGCTGTTCGATGTCCATCACCAGGTTCATCCGGCTGATGACCGACTGGTTGATATCCTTGCAGCCGGCGTATCGTGGTTGGTCGTCACCACCAGCACCGTGTTGGGGTGACGGTGGATCCGTTCCCCGGTCGGCAATTCAATCGTGCTGCAGCGGTCGAGCAGGGAATTCAGACCCACCAGCACACCGGGATTGGCGATCACGGTCGGCTCTTGTATCTCGCACAAATACCCGTACCGCATGGCCTTCACCAGAGGGTATCCACATACCGGAATTTCTGCCGGGCTGAATCCTCTTGCCGACCGTCGTTTTCTCTGGCTTTCTCTTCCATCGCTTCCAGCAGCTTGTCGTATACTTCCGACTCGGTAACGGAATCCCGGTATTCCCCCCGGTTAAGCTGTAGTAGGCGGAAGCGGGGTCCATCTGGATATCTTCCAGAGTCGGCAGCTGGCAATGAGGATGGATTTTCTGCGAAGGCATCCCTTCTATATCCGGCAATATCTGTCCGAGAAAATCAAAGATCTCCGTGTTGGCCGAACAGGTAATATGGGTATAGGGGAGCTGCAGGCCTGCGGCAATCGCCTTGGCGGACTCCGTTTTTCCGGTTCCGGCGGGGCCGCGCAGCAGGAAATTGCGCATGGGCTGCGTGGTTCCCGTCGTCCTCTGATATGCTGGCAGATTCGGACAACCTCCTGCGGGATCACATACCATTCCGGGAGCCCGGGATCATCGTTTTTTCCTCGGCTGTGAACGCGCTGTCCGAGAAGGTATATTTGCCTACAAAATCCGCATGCGCAGTCATGGCAGCCGGAGCAGCAGGCGCCGCACCGGGTGTAAGTATCTGAAAATCGCCATACAAAACCTGAGTAGGGGAGTAGGCGCCTTTAGAAAGATTGACCGCCGTAAAACGGCGGGATATTCCCCGTGGTGGGGACGGCGGCTTTGATGCCGGCCGCGCCGAGGCTGCCGGCGTTTTCGATCCGCCTGTACAGGTTGTCGCACAAGATATAGCCGCACCGCGCCGTTTCTTCCAGATCGGTATAGCCCGTTTTTTCTGGGCGAGCAGGTTCCCGTACTCTGTCTGAATTCATCGTCTTCCAGCGCCAGCGGCATCAGCGCAAAAAAGAGGGCGGATCCGCTGTCCTTATCGCCCTTCAGCATGTATTGCTGGGGCGCGTCCCCCGGCGCTGTAAACTTGCCTGCGCTGAACCTGCCGGTCAGCTTGTTGAAGACGACCGCCTGGATCATCCCGGTTCGGCTGGGATATTCGGCAATGAGCATGTCTCCCTAGCGTCCCGATAGCGCCGGCTTCGGTGCGGCCGGCTGCGGCCGCTTCCTCAAGTTCCATATACGCCAGGATACCGCAGAGCGTTGCGCAGTGCAGGGTGGATTTTTTTGCCGACACCTGATTATAGCTGGAGACATGATCGGTGCTGTCCTTTTCAATAGCCGGATCGTTAAACGGCTCAGAAACTTCCGCGTCCATGTCCATGAACCAAAGAGTTTGTTGGTAGCCATGTCGAAATCCTTTCTGTAAGAATATGGGACTCAGTTCCAGAGCACCTCCATACGATTTTCCTGGAGCTGCGTCTTCAGATCGTCCTTTTCCAGACACTTAGCCAGTTCCGGCCAGTATTGCTTCGTGGGAAATTCCTTCAGCTCCTCTGCCTGAATCTCGTCGGCGCCTTCCGTAAAAAATACTTTGCCGTCTTCCGCAATATGGAGCATGGAATGCCCGCGGGTAGACCAGTCGCGTATGAGGCCGGTCAGCACTTCCCGTCCGACCAGATCGTACCAGATTGCCGGATCCACCACTTGGGGTTCGGCTTCGTCCGTCGGTTCCGTATCGGTGGCATCGTCCGGATAGGGTTTGGCCGCGGCGGAGAAATCCACGATTTTCATCATTTTGAAGGCGATTTTGAAGTATTCACCGACCGTTACCTCCGCATGGGTATAATCCTCCGTATTAAAGGTGCGGATCCGGCCGGTTCCGCCGCGTATAATGCTTACCGGCTGCGGCGAACACCATTGCCAGGTGGCCTGCGGATAGGCAGATTTCAGCTTTTCGGAAATCCGGCAGCTGACCTATGGCCGAGCAGTAAACGTTCCAGCTCGCTGCCTTCCACAAGAACCGATGGCGTTTCTTCCGGGACGGGAATATCCCGCTGCTTTTTAACAGCCCGCCGCTTTTTCGGTCGTTTATCGGTTCGCCGCGGCAAACCATACTTTGGCCCTTGAAGCAGCAGGCGGGCCGCCAGGTATATGGCCCATGCGGCAAAGACAGCCGCTAAAATCCAGGTCTGTATGGGGCCGCGGATAAACGACAGGATAAGCAGCAAAGCTGCAAACATCCAAGATATGCTGCGGTTAAGAATTTTTTCGTTCATGATGCTTTCAACTCCTTTTGAAAAGTCCTGTAAACGCAAAAAGAGGAATTGCACGGTAAGGAAGGATTTCTTCCATACCGCCACCATCACCTGCGTGATGATGTTGCAATTCCTCTTTTTTGTGCCGTTTTCAAAACGGCGGGTTGTCATCGGTGACCACCTCAAAATCCTCGAGGAGGCTTCCGGTACGGGGGGGTGGTTTCCTCTGGTTCTTGAAGCGAGGCCTTTTTTCACTGTCGGAACGTAGTCCCAGCTCAAACCGATCTTGATGACAGCACTTCCCATCTCGCCGGTTTCCAAGCTTCCGTTGAGCTTTCCTGTACTCAACCAGATCGATATCCCCCGGTAATTTGGATCAGGCTGCTTCCCGACCTTCGCCCTCATCAAGGCGATTGACATTTCGCTGCCTACCCAACGCACTGCGGAAAATGGTGTGGCCGTTTTTCGCCATATCCTTTGTTGACCGCGAGATTAAAAGCATGTACGGAACCTTTTCCACGCACTATACTGAATCTCTCCAGGTGCAGATGACTCACGGCCGATCACTATCGCCAAACATGCTTCTCTCCTTTCCTCAAAAATATATTTATATATAAAAATGCCGGCGGGAAGCGCCTGAAAAGGCACTTCTGCATAATCCCTGAACAACGTGTTAACTTACGGAAAGATAACTTCCGGAGTTTCAAGAAACCGCAATTACAAAGATATGATAACACAATATAGCTGTTTGTCAATATCGCTACAGCTTATCTTGCGTATTTAAATGAGCGTTTTATATGCCCAGTGCCCTCCAACACGATACTGCTCCAACAGATGATCTGCTGTCAATCCTGCCAGAATCCGATTTGCCGTTGCAGCCGACACCCACATAGCTTTCGTACATCGGCGTTGCTGATATGCTCGTGCGTCTTCAGGTACGCCTTTTGCTCCAGCGGAACGCCGCCTTATCAACCTTTTCATCGCTCATTTCATCGCTCGTGGCGATGGCTTCATGAGCGATGCATGGACATGGCTGACAGCATGAATGCGATAAATGAGGTGGATTCTCCCGCATCATTGGAGGTGTTGATGGCCTCATAGTATTCCTGTTGACGATTATGGACGATGGATTCTACCGGCAGCCAGGCAAAGGCAGGGTTCCATCTGGAAAGCAGCAATGTATGCCATAACCGGCCTATACGCCCGTTCCCATCAGCAAAAAAGGATGAATCAGCTCAAATTCATAGTGGAATACGCAGCTGCGGATCAGCATATGCATCGCTGCTTTTTATCCAGTCAGTAAAGTTCATCACGGAATCCGGGAACATAATGCGGGGAGGGTTCAAAATGAAGGATATGTCCCGACGATCCCACAACGCCGACAGGCCGGGTACGGGAATATCCCGGATTCTTCCACCAGCCCCATCGCAAATGCCGTGAGCCGTCAGGGAGATCATCCACCGAATACGGATCCAGTTCATCCAGCCGTTCATAGATCTCATAAGCATTTTTTTTACTTCAGCAATATCCTTTGGAGGCGCTAAGACCTGCTTGCCGCCAATACCGCTGTCACCTGCTCCAACAGAAAGCGTGTTTTGCTCGATGGCAAGGGAACCATGATGTCCGGATCCGGTTGCTGCGTCGCAAGGTGGGATTTGCAGAAAAAGGGTTGGCTGAATCCAGTCGGTTGCCAACCAGTTCAGCAATTTCCGCTACATAATCGATTATCCTGTTGGTGATTACAAAAGGCGGCTTTTTGTTTTCCATATGGCACCTCCCCACAACTAGAATATGGTAGTTATTATATCATACATCACTCACATTTCATCAATCAAAGTCATATTCAAAGCAAAAAGACTGGTAGTTTTTCACCGGACTCGACTCAAAGGCCATATGGAATCAACCCCCAGCAGGACTTCGAGGCTTACCCCATAGGCGCGTGAAGAAATGCGTACAAGGGTTCAGGGGAGGGCGGGTGCCCAAGCTCATAATATGCGTAGGTAAGAGCGGTCAGGCTCAGCGCCTTGGACAATTCGGCCTGCGTGAGATGGTTGAGATGGCGTAATAGTTTGAGCATCAAAGGGCAGTTGGATCTCAATCGGTTGTGATAGCCTTTTTGGGATTAAATGCGTACATAAAGTTCCCCATTTGACCAGGTAACATCTTTGTGTCAAGAGGATGATGGCGTTTCGCCGGCGATACCTTCATAGCCTAAAAGCCCTCGGTTTGTGTAAGGCGGCGTCCAGGCGGCGGTTTCCACTTGCAGGACGGGGGCCTCTGTGAAAATACAGGCGGTATTGTCGGCCAACTCTCATTTTACAGCTTTTGGGCAGATACAATATGTGTTCTGTGCCATCGGCATCCAGCAGCCCAACCGTTTGCATTTTCCCGAAGGGTTTTTTGCACAGCGCTGATACAGGTTCCCTCCACCGTCTCATAGCGCCGCTTCCGGACGGTGCGGTAAAGGGAACAGAGCCTTGCCTATGCAGCCGAAACACAGACAGGCTGAGGGAACAGAAGGATACCGGTCCCTGCTATTCAGATAATACAGGATCCCAAGACTATGCAGCCCGCCCCGATCAAAAGCGGTGAGCCATATGGTTTTTTAATGGGACCGGCGGTGTGGGAGTGGTTCATGGATATCCCCCTTCTATTGCAGCTGGATGGCCTGCTTAAGATACAGATTGGCGATGGCGGTTATTACGGCCCGCCGGTTATCTGAACAGTACGCCTGCGCTTTCAAATCGACTTCCGCGGGGTGTTGGTCACCATAAACGGCGTTCACCAATTGCTGCTCAGTATCAATGGCATATACGCCGTTATCAAAGCACGCTATCAGCTCTGCGGTTTGACAACCGGTAAACCCCTTTTTTTCCGGTTCGGGTCATCGGTATCCGTCGGAAGATATTTTTGGCGATGAAAGCGGCATCTTCCGGGCTGCTTTAAACCGGACAAAAGCCTGGTCCTGCTGGTGAATGAAACTTTCAGCGGTACCACACTAAGCCGGGACAGCAAATCGTAAAGCGCGCCTTCCGCCGTATCGCGGCCAGGCTATAAGCCCCGGTTTTCCAGCCGGGACAAATAGGCCTCGGCGTCCCCCCAAGAATAATGCCGCGCTTGTGGTAAAACAGCGTCATGAGTGTGGATCTCCACAGAGGCAGCGGATCATCTCCTCAATGCTGAGGCAGGAATTCCTGCCGATCATCACACTGGACGGACGGCCTGTTCATCCCGTTGCAGCCTGTATTGCTTAACAGCCGTATAAATTTCATCATGTCGCATCCCTCTCATAAGTTGATGCCCCTTTGTATATACGTCACAAAAGGTGCCTATTTACAACAGGCCAGCAGAGCCTCCAGCTCGCCGTTCTGCCGGAGCTTCTGTTTGGCGCGGGAAATCCATGAAAAGACGGATTTCGGTGAGGTGTGATAAAGAGCAGCGATCTCTTTGCCGGTATATCCCGCTTGTATCCGCAGCTCCAGAGACTTCAATCCCTTTCAGCGCAATCCCCGGTATGATGTTTCTTGGCTTTTAGCTTAAACTGGGC
>VOFK01003952.1_pt1 | contig 36896 bp, 38 predicted proteins | sample 5384121 | NCBI WGS metagenome assembly VOFK01 (sample SAMN12384730, study PRJNA508395) | human gut metagenome | isolation source: healthy gut J | host: Homo sapiens | reverse complement strand
TCGGTAGCCGCGTTCAGTTACGTATTGCTACGGTGGACGCCGCCATCATCATGGGCACCGGCTGGCAGCCGGAGATGACCATCCGGGGCGGCCTGCTGCTGGCGGGAATTCTGTCCGGGCTCAAGGGGCCGGACGCCGTCAGCAAGATGGTGACCAATATGGCCTTCGGGGCTTATAACAAGGCCTTCGGCGACAAGCCCCGGACCCCCAACGACTGGCTGTCCGCCGACACGGACAACGTGGACCGGTATATGGCGGACCCCCTGTGCGGCGCGGACGCCACGGTGGGCCTGTTCCGCCAGATGCTGCGGGGCCTGCGGTTCAACCAGACCCCCGGGAACATCGACCGGATGGACAAAAACGCCCCCATCCTGCTGATTGCCGGGCAGGACGACCCGGTGGGCAACATGGGAGCCGGTGTCCGGCGGACCCACGATGCCTTCAAGCGGGCGGGGATCAAGGACGTGACCCTGAAGCTGTATCCCGGCCTGCGGCATGAAATTCTCAACGAGGCCGCCATGCGGGATACGGTGTACGGCGACATCGGGGCCTGGCTGGACCGGGTGCTGGGCTAACGCAGAGACGCCAGCAGGTTGGGCAGGCCCAGCAGGTCCACGTCGTGGGTCCGGCGCAGCAGGCGGACGGTGAAGAAGCTGTCCGCCGTCAGCACCAGCAGCAGGGCCAGCCCCGCCCCGGCGGGGGCGTGCAGGGCGATGGGGTGCAGCAGGGGCTGCACCTGCCGGAGGGCGAAGGCCGTCAACGGACCCCATACCACCGCAAAGGGCACGCAGACCCGACGGTTCAGGTCCATGTGGGTGCCGGAATAGTCCCAGAACATGACCCCCAGCAGCTTGTCATAGAGAAAGTGCACGGCGTATTCCACGGCGGTGGCCGTGAGGCCGCCGTAAAAGGCCAGGCGGAAGAAGCCCCGGGTCAGGTCGGCGGGCAGATGCAGCACCGCCAGCATGGCCAGGCCGTACACCGGACACAGGGGCAGCAGGAGAAAGCACTTGCGCACCTGATGCCGGGCCCCGGTGACGGCGGCGAAGATTTTTTCCAGCAGATATCCCAGAAAGCTATACAGACAAAACAGCCACAGCCAGTACACGGCGACGCCTCCCTTCCCCCTCATTCTGCCCCGGGAGAGCTGCCGCGATACCCGGGCAAAGGCGGGGAAAGGGAGGAAAGATATGGACCAGTGGGAGCAGCTGCGGCAGCAGTGCATGAGCTGCCGGGCCTGCGGCCTGGCGGATACCCGGACCAACGTGGTGTTCGGGGTGGGGTCCCCCACGGCGGAGGTGCTGCTGGTGGGCGAGGCCCCCGGGGCCAGCGAGGACCAGCAGGGCGAGCCCTTTGTGGGAGCCGCCGGGAAGCTGCTGGACGATATGCTGGCCATGATCGGCCTGCGGCGGCAGGAAATCTACATCACCAACAGCGTCAAGTGCCGCCCGCCCAAAAACCGGGACCCTCTGAACACCGAAAAGGACGCCTGCGCCGGATTTCTGCGGCGGCAGCTGGAGTTGATGCAGCCGAAGATCCTGGTGTGCCCTGGGACGCATCAGCGCGGCGGAGATCATCAAGCCGGATTTCAGGATCACCCAGGAGCACGGCCAGTTTTTTGAGAAAAACGGCATGTGGATGACGGCCCCTGTATCACCCGGCGGCCCTGCTGCGGGACCCGGGCAAGAAGCCGGAGACCTTCCAGGACCTGAAGCGCCTGCAGGCCAAGATCCGGGAGGTCTGCACCCGGACGCCCATGGAATTTGCATAATCGTGAAAAGAGGCCCCCGTTTTCGCTGAGCGAAAACGGGGGCGACTGTCTCAAATCAGGGCTCCATATTGCGGATCTCCTCCAGCAGGGCGTCCAGGCTGTCGCGATCCAGGGTCTGGGGCTTGTCCTCCGGCTCCTCCGGGGCTTCCTCCGGCGTTTCCGGAGTGGGTTCCTCCGGTTCCGGGGCAGGCTCCGGTTCAGCCGGGACTTCCTCGCTTACCGGGGCCTCCGGCTCCTCAGCCGGGACTTCCTCCTCCGGCGGTGTGACAGCCTCCCGGGGCAGGGGGCTTCCTCCGCCGGGACGCTTTCCGGCACGATCACCGGGGGAACCGGCGTCTCCTCCGAAGCGGCGGGGGCTTCCTCCGGCTCCGGTACAGGTTCCGGCACAGACTCCGGCTCCGCCGGGGACTGGGGCGGCTCCATCTGGGCCGGATGGTCCGGCAGACGGCGGCGGCTGCGGGCAATGCCCACGGCCCGGCCGATAAAGAACAGCAGCACCAGCAGAATCACCAGACCGGCGGCCAGAATGGCGTACATGGGGAGCCAGCGGTTCAGGGGCAGGTCCACCGGGGCGCACAGGGCCGTCCACAGGGCCCGGAAGGGGCCGGTCTGGGTCTGGGGCTCCTCCGGAGAGGGATCCTCCGGCTCCGGCTGGCCGATCTGGGGCAGGGTACCAGCAAAGGCCGGCATCCGCACCACATGGACCGTATAGTCCCGGGTGGCGCCGTCCTCGGCGGTGCAGGTGACGGTCAGCAGGTTGTCGCCCTCCTTCAGGGACGCATCGGGCTGGGTGACGCCCAGGGCCTTGCTGTCCTTGGCGGTGGCGGAAAGGGAGATCTTGGAGGTCTCATAGGGGACATACACGGCGTATTCCGTGATTTCCGGGGAAAAGGCCGGGGACAGCTGCCCCGTGGAGGGGGTCAGCTCCGACAGGGACGCGTCGCTGCTGAGAGTGACGTTGGGGTCCGGCTGCCGGGTGACGGAGATGGTGTATCGCCGGGAGGCCCCGTTGGCAGCCGTAACGGTCAGCACCACCGTGTTGACGCCAACGGACAGCTGGTTGCCGCTGACGGATACATCGGCCCCGCCGTCGGCGGCCCGGTAATCCAGGGGCAGCCGGGACACGTCATAGGGTACGGTGACGCTGTATTCCGTGGTTCCGGCGGAGAAGGCCGGAGACAGGGCATAGTCCCCGCAGGACAGGCCCGCCAGATTGGCGTTGCCGGAGGGGGGCGCGGCCACGCTGGCCGCCCAGGACGCGTCGTTCAGGGACTGGTCGCTGTTGCCGTCGGTGGCCACAATGTCGGTGATGGTGGCGCTGACCCGGGTCCCGGCGGCCACGCCGGACTTCACCTGGAAGGTGACGGCCAGCACAGCGGCGCTGCCGGTGATGGGATTGGACAGGGACTGGTCATAGGCCAGCAGGTTGCCGCCGCTCATGTCCACGGACCAGCTGGAGCCCACCAGCTGGCGGGTGCCGGTAAGGGTCAGGGCGCTGCTGTCGTAGTGCAGCACGGCGGTGATGCCCTGGATGTTGGAGCCGCTGACGGTGAAGGTTACGGTGACGCTGTCACCGGCCCGGACGCTGCCGGAGCCGGAGAAGCTGGCCCCGGCGGCCTCCGCCGTTACCGGAGCCAGGCCCCACAGCAGCAGCGCCGCCAGCAGGCCCGCCAGGACGGATGAAATTCTCTTTCTCATGGGTCAAGCCCTCCTGCTCAGTTGGGTTGGATGGTGCCCCGGCCCAGCAGATACGCCTGCAGCCGGATCATGTCGGTGATGGTGACCTGGCCGTCGCCGTTCAGGTCCGCCGCCTGAAGGGCAGCGCCGGTGAGGGTGTTTTTGCCCAGCAGATGGGCCTGCAGCCGGACCATATCGGTGATGGTGACCCGGCCGTCGCCGCTGAGGTCGCCGGTGACCACGGTGGTCAGGGTCTGGAGGGTCTGGCCGTCCCGGGCATAGGTGACGGTCATGCCGGTGCCCACGGGGCCCTCACCCTGGACCGGCAGGGTGATGTAGTCGCTGGGGGACAGGCCCGCCAGCAGCTGCCGGGCGGTGGTGCCCACGGGGATGGCCCGCAGATAGCCGCCGGCGATGCGGTAGGCCCCGGTGGTGATCTCCTGGGGATAGCTCTCCACCGCCTTGGCCTCAAACTGGGCGGTGAAGGTGACGTTGCCGGAGATGGTCATGCCGCTGGTGTAGCCCTGCCAGCCGGTGAAAGTGTAGGTATACTGGCTGTCGGCGGGGCGGACCGGGGTTCCGGCGGGCTCGGGGATGGCCTGCCCGGCGGCCAGCTTCCCCTGGGCATACACGGAGCCGTCATAGTTCAGGAACTGATAGGTATACTGCCCCTGATAGTGGGCATAGAGGGTAATGTTGCCGGCCCCGGTGGTGCTGTTGGCGGTGATCTGCTGGCCGCCCTCCGGCTGGGTGAACCAGCCCACAAAGGCGCAGCCCTCCTTCACCGGGGTGGGCAGGGTTCCGTATTTCTGACCGGCGGATACCAGGCGGGTGCTCTCGGAGCAGGCGCCGCCGCAGGGATCGAAGGACACCACATAGGAGCCGTCGGTGACATAGAACCGGGATTCCAGGCGGTAGTTGTCCCCGGCGGTGTTCTCCGCCGCGATGACCAGGGTATAGCCTCCCACTCCCAGCCGGGAGAAGGCCACGGCGTCATCCAGCCGGGACAGGTCATAGCTCTTGGCATTGGGGGAGGCGGTGGCGGGGGTGATGGCGTTGGCGCCGTTGGAGCGGAGGATGGACACCGTCACCCTCCGGATGTTATAGGAGTTGCGCAGGGTGCCCCGGAAGGGGAAGCCCGTCTGCCCCACCGTCAGGGTGGAGTTCACCGTGGGATAGGACGCGCCGTCCAGGGTCCAGCCGGCCCCGGCCAGGGCCAGCTGCCATTGCAGGGCGGTTTCCGACAGCATCAGGCGGCCGCCGGCGGCATTGGAGGACACGGACAGATAGGCGCCGGTGCCCCGGTTTTGCAGGGAAAAGCCGCTGTTATACACGGCGGCCTTCCACAGCTGGCCCTTGTCCGTGGACGCCTTGGCCAGGGTGACGCCGTTTTTACCGGCGGTGAGCCGCAGGCCGTTTTCCTGGCAGGTGATGGTATAGTAGCCGCTGGCGTGATAGTCCAGGCGGAACTGCTGATTTTTGCCGCCGGTGACAGCGTTCAGGGTCAGGCCCGAGGAGCTGGGGGTGGCCGTCAGGCTGCTGTTGGCGGAGGAGCGCAGCTGATACACGCCCTCGCCCACCGTTGCGTCCTTGAAGCCGTAGTCCGCCAGCATCACCTGGGCCTTGGCGGGCTCATTGATCCGCAGGCGGGCGTATACGCCCAGCTGCACGTCACCGGAGTTGCCGTCGTAATACTTCAGCACCTTGCCGGTGACGCCGTACTTGTCGGCGGTGGGGCCGGTCATAACGCCGTAGGAGTCTGACTGAGGCTCCCGCACGGCGCCGCTTTCGTTGTAAATGGCCTCGATGAGCTGGGCCTCAGGCTGATTGGCAAAGCCGCCCAGAGCGTCGAAGGCCCGCATAATGACGCCGGTGGCGCCGCCCCGGCCGTCGCTGCTGGAAAAGCCCGAGGAGCCGCCCACTCCGTGCTGCACGGCACGGGACCAGAACACGTTGCGCAGGGCGATACTGTAGTTATCCATGTCGAACCCCGGCACGGCGGACTCGATGGACCGGACGATGGGGTCATAGTAGCTGCGGCGGACATAATTCCGCTGCACCCGCATAAAGCCGTCGCTGTCCTCGTTGGCCAGGGCCCGCCAGGTGGCGTCGAAGCTGGAGCCATAGCCCCCGTCGGCCTCGTAGGCGGCGGCCAGCCGGTTGCCGATGGAGCGGTAATATGTATCGGAGGAGGACTGACACCACCGGAAGAAGGCCCGGGGAATGTCGCTGCGGCTGGAGAACTGATACGCGCCGTAGGACTTGCCGCCTGCGTCGCCGGAGCCGGAGGAAATGACCCCCGGGCCGCTGGCCTCGAACCGCTGGCTCAGGGTCCCCAGCAGCTGCTCCTCCTGGTCGTCGGCGGCGGTGGCTGATGTAAATACCGGCAGGATCACCGGAAGGGCCGCCAGCAGCAGCGCCAGGCACAGCAATATACTCGTTCCTCTACGCATGGTTTTCATCGTATCACCCCGTTGCAAGATATGTTATAAAAAGCAGACACTGTGTCGTATTCAGTAATAGTATAGCACTGCGGGGGGCGGGGTGTCCACCGGAAAGAGTCGAATTTTCCAACAAATTAGCATATGAAGTGGACAAAAATTTTTGTGGTATGAAAAAGCGCGGCATAAAATTGCCCCCTCCGGCCGGGCCGGAGGGGGCAATGTATGCTTTTATGCGCCGCACAGGGGCCGCAGGGCCTCCAGCAGTCGGTCGTTGTCCCGGGTGTCCCGGACGGCCAGGCGGAGATACTGCTGCCCGCCCAGCTTGGGAGACAGGTCCTTCACCAGGATGCAGCGGTTCACCAGCAGGTCCCGGGTGATGGCCCGGGCGGACAGGCCGCCCAGCAGCTCCACCATGAGATAGTTGGCCTGGGACGGGATCACCCGCAGGTTGGGGAGCTTCTCCAGCTCCCGGCGGAAGCGGGCCCGCTCGGCCCGGATCAGCTCCAGGGACCGGGCATAGTCCTTCTTATACTTCTCCTCGATCTGCATATAGAACTCGGCAAAGGAGTTGATGTTCCAGATGGCCACGTCCTTTTTCAGGGCGGCGATCAGGTCCTGGTCGCCGGAGGCCAGGACCCCCAGCCGCAGGCCGGGGACGCCATAGGACTTGGAGATGCTCTTGACCACATACAGCCTCCTGTACCGGTCCAGCAGGTCCTGGCGGATGAAGGTGTTGTCCGCCTCGTCGGCAAAGTCGGCAAAGGATTCGTCCAGGATCAGGCGGATGCCCTTCTCCTGCGCCCAGTCCGCCAGGCGCAGCACGTCCGGGGCGGGAATATAGTTGCCGGTGGGGTTATCGGGGTTGATGAGCACCAGGTTGTCGATGTCCTGGGGGCCGAAGAAGGCCATCAGATCGTCAGCGGTGTACCGGAAGTCCGGGCCCGCCGGGGTGAAGCAGACGTTGGGCCGGTCCTGATAGCGGTTGGGGTACTCCTCGAAGGTGGGGCGAATGAAGCCGGTGGCCCCCTCCAGCCGGGCCATCAGGGCCTTGATCAGCTCCGCCGCGCCGTTGCCCACCAGGATGTTCTGCTGGTGGACGGCGAAGTTCCTGGCCGCCAGCAGGGCGTTCACCCGCATACCGGAGGGATACTGGGTCAGCAGGGGGGTGAAATTGGCCTGAATCTCGTCGATCAGCCGCTGGGGCGGGAAATAGGGGTTCACCAGATAGCAGAAGTCCAGCAGCTGGGGATAGCGCCAGTAGCCGCCGTAACGTCCCTGCATGAGGCTGACCTGGAGGTCCGGGTCCTGGGCGAACATGGAGGAGGCAATGTCCAGGTCCTGGATGTCGTCGATCTCGTACCACAGCTGGCCATTCAGGCGCTTGGCCCGGATCTCCGGGTCGTCCAGCATGGTGATGACCCGCAGCACCTGCTCATAGTATTCGTTGTTGCCCAGGGCCTTGGAATAGGCCTCCAGGAAGGGAACATAGTGGGTCCGGGAGAAGTGGCGGCCGAACTTGTAGATGTTCACGGTCTTGTAGTATTCGTGGGCCTCTTCAAACCGGAAATTCTTGCTGGGGACGAAGGAGGCGATGCTGTCATCGGGCCCCAGCTTCACGCAGGTGCCGTCCATCCAGCTTTCGTACTTGTCCACCAGGGCCAGGGTCTCCCGGGGGTCGTCCAGCAGCTGGTCGATGACGGCGTCCTCGAAGATCAGATCCGACTCAAACAGCAGGGTATCGTCCTGGCACAGATAGTCCTTGGCCAGGGCCAGGGGAATAGATGTTGTTGGTCTTGTCGTAAATGGGGTTCTGGACATAGACAATGGGCGTCCGGATGCCCAGGGTGTCGATATATTTCATGAGCTTTTCGCCCTCATAGCCCACCACGATGACGATGCGGGACAGATGGCGGCTTTCGATCTGATGGAGCATCCGGTCGATCAGGGCCACCCCGTTGACCTGCACCATGCACTTGGTCCGGTCCTGGGTCAGCTCCTTCAGCCGCTTGCCCATGCCTGCTGCCAGTATGATTGCCTGCATATGGATCTCCCCTTTTTCTGTAGAGATTTGACGTTTTATTATACCCCATGCGGCCCGGATGCGCAATGGGTACGAAGGAAAAATGCGCGGCGGGCTTGCTGCTTATTGGGGACTTATGCCCGCTTCCAGCGGACGCCGCCGGGGACGTCGGTGATCTCCACGCCCTGGGCCTTCAGCTCATCGCGGATGCGGTCGGCCTCGGCGAAGTTTTTGGCCTTCTTGGCGTCGGCCCGGGCCCGGATCAGGGCCTCCACCTGGGGATCCTGGCCGCCGTCCTCGCAGACCACGGTGAAGCCGCCGGCGGCGGGAGCCGCCGCCTGGGTCTTGCGCAGGGACGCCGCCTTCTCCGTCAGCTTCAGGCCCAGCACCTGGTCGAAGCTGTCCAGAGCCGCCAGCTTGGTGGCGTCGGTGGTCCTGGCCTTCAGCACGTCATAGAGCACCGTCACCGCCATGGAGGTATTCAGGTCGTTGTCCATGGCCTTGGTGAAGCGGGCCTTCAGCTCCTCCAGAGCCGCCGGGTCCACGTCTCCCTTGCCGGGGGTCAGGGCCGCGATTTTAGAGAGCAGCTTGTTATAGGACGCCACGGCGTTGTCCAGATTCTCCCAGGTGAACACCAGGCTCTTGCGATAATGGCTCTGCAGGCAGAAGAAGCGGTAGGCCATGGGATCATACCCCTTCTCCTCCAGCAGGGACACGGTCAAGAACTCGCCCTTGGACTTGGACATTTTGCCGCCCTCGGTGTTCAGGTGGGCCACATGGCACCACTGGGGGCACCAAGGATGGCCCAGATAGCTCTCGGACTGGGCGATTTCATTGGTGTGGTGGGGGAAGGCGTTGTCGATGCCGCCGCAGTGCAGGTCCAGATACTCGCCGTTGTACTTCATGGAGATGCCGGAGCACTCAATGTGCCAGCCGGGATAGCCCACGCCCCAGGGGGAGTCCCATTTCAGGGCCTGGTCCTCGAACTTGGACTTGGTGAACCAGAGGACGAAGTCGTTCTTGTTGCGCTTGTTGGTGTCCTCCTCCACGCCCTCCCGGACGCCCACGGCCAGGTCCTCCTCGTCGTGGTCGTTGAAGACATAGTACCGCTCCAGCTTGCTGGTGTCGAAATACACGTTGCCCCCGGCCACATAGGCATAGCCGGTGTCCAGCAGGCGGGTGATGATCCTGATATAGTCGTCAATGAGGCCGGTGGCGGGCTGGACCACGTCGGGGCGCTTGATGTTCAGCTTGCGGCAGTCCTCGAAAAAGGCGTCGGTGTAATACTGGGCGATCTCCATGACGGTTTTGTGCTCCCGCCGGGCGCCCTTGAGCATCTTGTCCTCGCCCTGGTCGGCGTCGGAGGTCAGGTGGCCCACGTCGGTGATGTTCATGACCCGGTTGACGCTGTATCCGGCGTAGCGCAGGTATTTCTCCAGCACATCCTCCATGATATAGCTGCGGAGGTTGCCGATGTGGGCAAAGTGATACACCGTGGGGCCGCAGGTGTACATCTCCACATGGCCGGGGGTGTGGGTCTTGAACTCCTCTTTCCGATGGGTGGCGGAATTATACAGATACATGGTGTGTTCTCCTTCAATCGTCAGTTTTCGATGGCAAACAAAAAGCCTCCCATGCCCAGGGGCATGAGAGGCGATGTCTCGCGGTTCCACTCTCGTTTGTCGCTTGAGGGCCTTTGACGCAGGCCATGCGGCGGGCTTCCACATCCCGCGCGCTCCCGGACGCACCTTCTGCCGCACCCCGCAGGACGGCTTGCAGCCGGTGGCCGTCCCTCTCTTGCCGGAGCTGCGCGGCATACTCTTTCCGATCGTCGCGCTGTTCGATTGGCTATTATTATAGCGGCTTGGGCCCGGCGTGTCAATACCGGCGGATCACGGCGGCCACCTTGCCCAGGATCCGGGCCTCCCGCCCGTCGATGGGCTGATAGGCCGGGTTTTCCGGCAGAAGCCAGACTTCTCTCCCCTGCCGCTTCAGGCGCTTCACCGTGGCCTCGTCCCCCAGCAGGGCCACCACGATCTCGCCGTTGTTGGCGGCGGGCTGCTGGTGCACCACCACCAGGTCGTCCGGCAGGATGCCTGCATTGATCATGGACTCGCCCCGGACCCGCAGGGCGAAATACTCCCCGTCCCGGCCGCCGGTGTCGAAGGTCAGGTAATCCTCGATGCATTCCTGGGCCAGAATGGGGGACCCGGCGGCCACATTGCCCACAATGGGCACCTGGTTCTCCTGGGGCGCCTCCGTCAGGGTCAGGGGGCACGGCCCTTTCCGGCCTGCTTGCCGATGACGCCCAGCTCCTCCAGGTGCTTCAGGTGAAAGTGCACCGTGGAGGGGGACTTCAGCCCCACGGCCTCGCCGATCTCCCGCACCGAGGGGGGATACCCCTGGTCCTGGATGGCCTGGACGATGTAGTCATAGATTTTCTGCTGCATTTTGGTCAGCTGGGCCATGATGTCCGCTCCTTTACCGGGTACTTTTTTCGATTATATCACAGAAAATCCGGGTTTGCAACAGATGTTCGAGGATTTTTCCTGGGATTTTCTGAGGGCGGAAAATTTCAATTTTTCTCTTGACAGAACCAAGCAGTATATGGTAATATGACAAAGCTGACGATTTCGCGGAGGGCGCATGCGGGTGTAGCACAATGGCCAGGGCACCAGCCTTCCAAGCTGGGGATGCGGGTTCGATTCCCGTCACCCGCTCCACTTTTTTATGCGCCAGTAGCTCAGCTGGATAGAGCAACTGCCTTCTAAGCAGTAGGCCAGGGGTTCGAGTCCCTTCTGGCGCGCCACTTCTTTACTGGAGCATGTCGTCCGGCGTTCCTTGCGGTTCTATATGGTGGGTGTAGCTCAGTTGGTTAGAGCACCGGATTGTGGTTCCGGGTGTCGAGGGTTCGAGTCCCTTTACCCACCCCACTGAATATCAGGGATTGGGAGCGATCCCAATCCCTGATTCTTCACACAGGGGTGTAGCCAAGTGGTAAGGCAAGGGACTTTGACTCCCTCATCCGCTGGTTCGAGTCCAGCCATCCCTGCCACGCCTTTCCGGATGGCCCCATCCTTTTTTCATATGTGCCACGCTCCGTTAGCTCAGTCGGTAGAGCACCTGCCTTTTAAGCAGGGTGTCCGGGGTTCGAATCCCCGACGGGGCACCAAGCCAAAAGCCCGCGTATCCGCAGTGGATACGCGGGCTTTTGCTGCTATTTTACGCCAGGAAGCCCTTGAGGATGGTTTCCTCGGCCTCCTCGGGGGTCAGGCCCAGGGTCTCCAGCTTCAGCAGCTGGTCCCCGGCGATCTTGCCGATGGCGGCCTCGTGGATCAGCTGGGCGTCGGGACAGTTGGCGGTGATGGCCGGAACGGACTGGATGTGGGCGGCGCCCATGATGATGGAGTCGCACTGCACATGGCCGAAGCACTGGCTGTTGCCCACCATCACCGGGCGGAACACCTGGCGGGAGCCGTCCTGGGCCACGGACCGGGAGATCACCCGGCCCCGGGCGTCCTGGCCGTTGAGCTCGATGGTCATGTCGCTTTCCGCGGTCTGGTCCCCGTGGGTCAGCAGGCGCTCCGTGACCACCACCTCGCTGCCGGCCTCACAGTAAAACCGGGTGTCTCGCAGGGGTGGAGTCGATGCCCCGGATCTGGACGGTGTCCATCTGCATGGTGGAGTTCTCCCCCAGATACACGATGGTCTGGGGATTCATCACGTTTTTGCCGGTCTCGCCCTGGGCGTCCTCGCCGTAATGCTTCTCCGTGTAGTGGACCCGGCAGTTTCTGCCGATGTGGAAGGTGTGGATGCCGTCGTGGCGGCTTTCGTCACAGCCGGAGTTGTGGATGCCGCACCCGGCCACGATGTTCACGTCGCAGTCGTCGGCCACATAGAAGTCGTTGTACACCATGTCGCTCATGCCCGTCTGGCTGATGATCACGGGGATGTGACAGGTCTCGCCCTTGGTGCCGGCCTTGAAATGGATGTCGATGCCGGGCTTGCCGTCGGCCCGGGGGTCGATGGCGATGTGCTCCGTGGACTGCCGGGCGGCTCGCAGCCCATGTCCTTGCGGATGTTGAAGGCCCCGGCGGGCTTTCCGGTCAGGTCGGCGATTTTTTCCAGCAGTTTTGCGTCGATCTCGGTGATCATGAACGGGCCTCCTCTCGATTCAGCACCGGGCATCCGCCCAGGGTGTCCGCCAGGATCAGCGGCAGAATTTCCTCCGTGGTGCCCCGGTGGGGCGATGCGTCCCCGGCGATCACGGCGATCTCGTCGGCCAGCTGGATGATCCGCTCCTGGTGGGAGATGATGATCATGGCGGCCTGATGCTCCCGGTGGATCTGTTCAAAGGTCTCCGTCAGCCGGGCGAAGGACCACAGGTCGATGCCCGCCTCCGGCTCGTCGAAGATCATCAGACTGCCCCGGCGGGCCAGAATGGTGGCGATCTCGATGCGCTTGACCTCGCCGCCGGACAGGGACACGTCCACCTCGCGGTCCAGATAGTCGTTGGCGCACAGGCCCACCTTGGTCAGATACGCGCAGCACTGGTCCTTGGTGAGCTTGTCCCGCCCCGCCGCCAGCCGCAGCAGATCGTGGACCGTGATCCCCTTGAACCGGGGCGGCTGCTGAAAGCCGTAGCTGATGCCCAGACGCGCCCGGTCGGTGATGGAAAGCGGGGTGACGTCCCGGCCGTTATACAGAATGCGGCCGGAGGTGGGCTGGACCAGGCCCATGATGATCTTGGCCAGGGTGGTTTTTCCGCCGCCGTTGGGGCCGGTGAAAACCATCAGCCGCTGGTCCGGAATGGTGATGCTGATGTCCCTGAGAATGTCCAGCTCCCCCTCGGGAGTGGACACGCGATAGCAGATGTTTTGCAGCTCCAGCATGGAATGCTTCCTCCTTTGGGGAAAAATCCCCTCACAAAATGATAATTTTAACAGATTCTTCCGAAAAATGCAATCCATTCATAACCACTTTCTGCCCCTGACCCGCAGCCGGTGTCAAATGCTTGCAATCTGCCTGGAAAAGCGGTATAATATTGGGACTATTATCAAAGGCGACGATGGTAAAGGAGACTGTTCATGGATAAGACCCTGTTGTTCATTGTCAATCCCCGGGCGGGCAAGACCAAGTCCTCCGCCCCTCTGTTTGACGCCGTGGCCACCTTCGGCCGGGCCGGGTATCTGGTGCGGGTGATGCTGACCCAGGCCGCCGGGGACGCCGCCCGCTTCGCCGCCCAATGGGGCGGGGACTATGACCTGGTGGTGTGCGCCGGAGGAGACGGCACCCTCAACGAGACGCTGTCGGGCCTGATGCAGCTGGAAAACCGCCCGCCGGTGGGCTATCTGCCCAACGGCAGCACCAACGACTTTGCCGCCAGCCTGCGGATCCCCGCCTCCGTGCAGCAGGCGGCCCGGGCGGTGGTGGAGGGCACCCCCCATCCCCTGGATCTGGGGGCCCATAACGCTCGGTATTTCTCCTATGTGGCCTCCTTCGGGGCCTTTACCAAGGCGTCCTACTCCGCGTCCCAGGAGACGAAGAACGCCCTGGGTCACTTTGCATACATTCTGGAGGGCATCAAGAATCTGGACTCCCTGCGGCCCTACCGCTGCGGGGTGGAGGCCGACGGCGAGTCCTTCGACGGGGACTTCATCTTCGGCGCGGTGTGCAACTCCACCTCCCTGGGGGGCCTGGTGAAGCTGGACCCCAAGCGGGTGCACATGGACGACGGCATGTTCGAGCTGATCCTGCTGCGGATGCCCAAAACCGCCCTGGACCTGCAAAACCTCATCACAGCCCTGAACCGCATGGACTATGACTATCCCGGGGTGATCTTCCGCCACGTCCGCAGCGTCACCGTCACCACCCGGGAGGACATCCCCTGGTCCCTGGACGGCGAATACGCCCCCTCCGCCCCCCGGGTGGAGATCCGCAACCTGCACAGCGCCGTGCAGCTGATGATCCAGGACGACGAATAACGCTTCGCCCCTGCCGCAGCGGCAGGGGCGATTTTTATACGATCTATACGATTTGCAGCCGGTGGCAGCGGCGCATGTGCAAGCGTAAATCGCGAGCTTTTATACATGGGCGATTTCACAATATCATGTTGACGTTTCGTTTTGAATATAGTAATATACTTGTACAGTGTCTGGATGAAAAGCTGCAAATTGTGCGTTTAGTAGAAAGTGAGGAGTCAAAATATGAAGCTTATAACCAAACTGATTCTGCTGGGTGCTGCGGTGGTTCTCTTGCTCTTTTTGGGTTCCACGCTTGGCTTTTTGGGCTTTGGCCTTATGTCAACCGATTTGATGTATGGCCCTGTTCTGTATTGCACGCTGGTGCTGGCGGTGCTTATACTGTGCTGCACCGGCATCATCGTCTCCCATCTGAAAAAAGGAGATTCCTCCCATTCGGAGGAGTCGGACGACGAATAACGCTTCGCCCCTGCCGCAGCGGCAGGGGCGCTTTTTATACGATTTGCAGCCGGTGGCAGCAGCCGGGGGCCAGGAGGGCCTCCAGCTCCGCCCGGAAGGCGGGATAATCCTCCTCCGGCACCATGCACAGGGCCGTTCCTGCGAAGCCGCCGCCGTGTACCCGGACGGCTCCCCGGCCCCGCAGCAGGCGGCGGCACAGGGGCCAGGGTCACGGCCAGCTCCTGATGCCCGGCGGCCCCTCCGGGGCGATGTTCTGCAAATATTCCCAGGAGGAGCGGCCGGAGTCGTTGACCAGGGCCAGGAACCCCTCCATGTCGCCGTTTTCCAGGGCCTGCATCTGGCCCAGCACCCGGCGGTTCTCGTCAAACACATGGATGGCCCGCAGCACCGCCCGGTCCCCGGCGGCCCGGCGGGCCTCCGGCAGGCGGCGGTAAAATTCCGCCTCCTCCACCTGGCGCAGCACCTCCGCCCCGAACAGGCGGCACACGGCCCCCAGCTCCCGGGGGATGGCGGCGTATGCATCGGTGAGTCCCGCGTGGTCCGCGCCGCTGTCCACCACGCACAGGGCGTACCCGCGCAGGGCGGCGTCCAGCCGCCGCACCAGCGGGGCGGCGGGGTCCCGGAAGTCCATGAACACCAGCCCGCCGGTGCTGCTGGCCAGCTGGTCCATCAGGCCGCAGGGCTTACCGAAATAGATATTCTCGGCCCATTGGCCCATTTGGGCAATTTCTACGGGCGTCAGGGAACCGCCGGCAAACAGTGCGCTGCCAATACGGCCCAGCAGCACCTCAAAGGCGGCGCTGCTGGACAGCCCCGACCCCGGCAGCACGTCGGACTCCACCCATGCGTCAAATCCCCGCCAGGGCAGGCCCCTCCGCCGGAAGGCGGCGGCCATGCCCCGGACCAGGGCGGCGGTGGTGTTCCACTCCTCCTGCCGGGGGGACAGGTCATCCGGGGCCAGCTCCACCGGCGCATACCCCCGGGAGAACACCCGGACCACGCCCTCCCCGGTGGGCCGCACCCGTGCCCGGGCGGTGCGGTCAATGGCCGCCGCCAGCACGCAGCCGTGCTGATGGTCCGTGTGGTTGCCCCCCAGCTCCACCCGGCCGGGGGCGGAAAAAGTCAGATACTCCATACGCTTCTCCTGCATACAAAAATCGGGGGACGCGGCTGCGTCCCCCGGAGATTATCGCGATTTACTTGATGCCTGCGGCGACCATGCAGTCCAGCACCAGGGTCAGCACCACGAACACGGCAGCCACCCACTTGGTGCCCCGGGCCAGCTTGGCGTCCATGCTCTTGGCCTTGGAGCGGCTCATATAGGAATCGGCAATGCCGCCGATGGCCCCGGACAGGCCCTGGCTCTTGCCGGACTGGAACAGGACGATGAGGATCAGGGCCAGCGCCACCAGCAGCTGGACCACGGTGATAACAATCAAAACAGCGTTCATAACGGAACTCCCTCCAAAATTTCAGCCCTCTGGGGGCACTTTTCTCATAGTACGCATTATATTACCACAATCCCGCCGGGATTTCAAGAGGAAAACCGCGATTTTTTCCGCCCTGCTCTGCACGATTCCCGAAAAGCACCTGTGGCGATGGGACGGCGGTGCCTTATTCCGCCGCGGCGCAGAGGGCGGCAAAGTAGCGATAGAAGGGCAGAAGGGTCTTCAGGTCCTCCGTGACCCGGGAGGCGAAGTCCGGGGAATAGAGGCTCTCGTCCAGGGGGACCTCGTGGGACAGGGTCAGGGGACTTCTTCTGATACCAGGGGCGCAGCAGGTCGCTGACCTGGCCCTTGCTGCGGACATAGTCCGGGCCGTTCAGCTGAAAGATCTGCTGGCGGTCAAATTGGCGCACCAGCTTCTCCAGGGGCCTGGGGTCCCGGTCGATCTGCTGGCGATAGCGGGTCATCAGGGCGGCGGAGGCGGCCCAGAAGCCCATGCCGTAGCTGTAGTAGTCCGGGGCGATCTCAAAATAGAAGGTGGGGCGGCCGGTCCAGTCCTGATCGCCGGTGCGGACACAGAACCACAGGTGATCCTTATAGGGCCCTGGCCGTGGAGCCGCCGGGCGTCCCGGTAAATGCGGCTGACCTTCAGAATCAGCGGCTCTTGGGGCAGGGCTGCCGACAGCCCTTCGTACACCGCTTGGCCCAGCTCCCGGGTGGGGGCCAGCAGGTGCTGTTGATAGTCGTCCTTGTGGGCCAGGAACCAGCCGCGTTCATTGTTGAAGCGGATGCCCCACATAAAATCCACGGTTTCCTGGCTGTATCCCTGAAACATACGGTATTCTCCTTTGCGTTGGGTTTGGCTACAGTGTAAACCCTGGGGCGAAATTTTGCAAGGGCTGGAAATTGGAACGGGAATCTGCTATACTATCGGTCAGATTCTGCAAAAACCGAGGAGAACACCATGCTGGATATCTTTTTGTACGCCGGGCGGGCCATTATGCCATTGCTGCTGATGATGGCGCTGGGCTGCGGCCTGCGGTGGGCGGGCCGGTGGAGCGACGATTTTTACCGCCAGCTCAACGGCTTCTGCTTTCATGTGCTGCTGCCGGTGCAGCTGTTTCTGAACGTGTACGCCATCGAGGATATGTCCGTGCTGAACTGGCGGCTGCTGGGCTTCATCGTGGCGTGCATCGTGGGGGCTGCGGGCCTGGGTGTGGCGGCGGCCCCGCTGTTTGCCCGGGACCGGGGCCAGCGGGCGGTCATCGCCCAGGCCACCTTCCGGGCCAACCAGGTGATCATGGGCATCCCCCTGGCCAGCGCCCTGGGCGGCCAGGAGGCGCTGATCTTCGCCTCCCTGGTGACCTCCGTGTGCGTGCCGGTGTTCAACGTGCTGGCGGTGCTGGTGCTGACGGCCTACAGCAGCGAAAAGCACCTGTCCTGGCGGGACGAGCTGCGCCGCATTTTCCAGAACCCCCTGATCCTGGGCGCTCTGGCGGGCTTTGCGGCGGTGCTGCTGCGGCAGCTGGCGCCGTCGGTGTTCGACCTGCCGCAGACCCTGCCCTCCGTCTATAAGGTGTGCGGCGACCTGTCCCGGGCGGCCTCGCCGCTGGTACTGGTGATCCTGGGGGCCCGGCTGCGGTTCGACGCGGTGCAGGGCCTGTGGAAGAAGATCACGGCGGCGGTGGCCATGCGCCTGGTGGTGGTGCCGGGGATCGTGCTGACCCTGGCGGTGCTGCTGCGGGATCCGCTGGGCATCACGGCGGAGGAAATGCCCACGGTGGTGGCCATCTTCTGCTCGCCGGTGGCGGTGACCAGCGCGGTGATGGTCCAGGAGATGGGCGGAGACGAGCAGCTGGCCCAGCAGGTGGTGGCCTGGGCTCGGCGCTGTCCATGGTCACCATCTTCTGCTTCGCCGCGGCTCTGCGGGCCATGGGCGTGATGTGAGGACGGAACCCTTTTTCTCCCGCCGGCATAGAATGGGGGAGAAGGAGGGGATCACATGGACCAGACGGACCGGAATGCCCTGGATTACGAAAGCTGCCGCCGGATATGGCGGCGGGTGTCGCCGGAGCTGAACCCGTATCCGGAGGAGAAGGAGGCGACGGACTGCCCGGCGGCCCCGGCCCCGGATCTGAAGGGACTGCAGGAGATGATCGAAGGGGAGCTGGGGGACCGGCGGGCCTATCTGGAGGCCGCCCGGCGGGCGCCCAATCCCGCCGCCCGGCGGATGATGCAGCGGATGGCCGACCGGGAGGGAGCCCACGCCCGGCGGCTGCTGGCGGTGTATTACCTGGCCTGCGGCCAGTGCTATCGCCCGGCCCTGGCGTCGGGGCCGGGGGAGACGCTGCCCTGGCGGCAGCTGCTGCGGCAGCGGTATCATCAGGAGGTCTGCGCCGCCCGGCAATACGATCAGGCCGCCCAAAGCGTGGGGGACCCGTGCCTGGCGGGACTGTTCCGGGAGCTGAGCCGGGAGGAGGACTGCCACGCCCGGCAGCTGTTAGGCCTGCTGGAGCAGAATATTCTTGCATTTTAAGGGAAACACTGCTACAATTCAGGCAAATCATCCCGATACAAAGGAGTATGTGCACATATGAGAGAATGCATCGCCCGGGAGGCGGCGCTGGCGGCGCTGCGGAAGTATAATCAGGAGCCTTTCCACCTTCAGCATGCCCTGACGGTGGAGGGAGTCATGCGCTGGTATGCCCGGGAGCTGGGCTATGGCCAGGAGGCGGACTTCTGGGCCACGGTGGGCCTGCTGCACGACATTGACTTTGAGCAGTGGCCGGAGCAGCACTGTCAGAAAGCGCCGGAGCTTCTGCGGGAGGCGGGCTGCGGCGATGATCTGATCCGCGCCGTGTGCAGCCATGGCTATGGCATCTGCTGCGATGTGGAGCCCACCCATCTGATGGAGAAGGTCCTGTTCGCCGCCGACGAGCTCACCGGCCTCATCGGGGCCACGGCTCTGATGCGTCCCAGCAAGAGCTGCCAGGACATGGAGGTCAAGAGCCTGAAAAAGAAGTACAAGGACAAAAAGTTCGCCGCCGGGTGCTCCCGGGACGTGATCCAGCAGGGGGGCCGACCGCCTGGGCTGGACCCTGGAGGAACTGATGGAGAAAACCATCCTGGCCATGCGCAGCTGTGAGGACTTTGTCAACGCCGCCATGGAAAATCTGTAACATTGATCCAAAAGCCGCCCGGCAGCCGCCGGGCGGCTTGCCATAACGGACCCTTTTCGGCGGTTCTCCGTGGGTGCGTCTGCGCCCCCGTTTTTTGCTGCAAAACTTGTCAAAAAGGTTTCAAATGTATGGAATATTTGGCGGATATTTTTGATTTTTTTGTTCCGGATGTTCAAAAGTCACGAAAAGTTCCCCGGAATCTTGTGCACCATTTTGCACAAAAATGGGAGACATGAACCGGACCCATTTGGTATAATATAAACGGAACAAAAAGACCGCCCCCAGGGGGCGGATATAGAAAGGGAACAAATTATGGCTATCAAGATCGGTATCAATGGTTTCGGCCGCATCGGCCGCGTGGTCCTGCGCATTCTGGCGGAGCAGCCCGATAAGTATGAGGTCTGCGGCATCAACCTGCGGAAAGCAGACGTGGATTATATGGTCTATCTGCTGAAATACGACTCCGTGTTCCGCCGGTTCAACGGCACCGTGGAGCATGAGGGCGGCGACCTGGTGGTCAACGGCCACAAGATCCGGGTGTTCAGCCAGTCTGACGCGGCCATGATCCCCTGGAGTGAGTGCGGCGCGGAGTACATCATCGAGTCCACCGGCGCCAACAACACCACGGAGAAGGCCTCCCGCCACTTCAAGGGCGGCGCCAAGAAGGTTCTGCTGACCGCTCCCGCCAAGGACGAGGTCACTCCCACCTTTGTATACGGCGTCAACAGCGAGCTGTATCAGTCGGACATGATGGTCGTCTCCAACGCCAGCTGCACCACCAACTGCCTGGCCCCTCTGGCCAAGGTCATCCACAAGGAGTTCGGCATCGAGCAGTCCCTGATGTCTACCATCCACGCCTCCACCGCCAAGCAGAAGGCCGTAGACTCCCGCGGCGGCAGCGACTGGCGCACCGGCCGCTCCATCCTCAACAACATCATCCCCACCTCCACCGGCGCGGCCAAGGCCGTGGGCCGGGTGATCCCCAGCCTGAAGGGCAAGATGACCGGCATGGCCTTCCGGGTCCCCACCGCCGACGTGTCCGTGGTGGACCTGACCGCCCGCCTGTCCCGGACCACCACCTATGCCGAGATCTGCTACGCCGTCCGCCACGCCTCCGAGACGTACATGAAGGACATCATCGGCTACACCACCGACCAGGTGGTGTCCACGGATCTGATCGCCGATCCCTGCCCCTGCGTGTTCGATGAGAAGGCCGGCATCATGCTGGACCACGACTTCGTGAAGCTCATCGCCTGGTACGACAACGAGTTCGGCTACAGCAACATGGTGGTGCGTATGCTGCAGCATATGTACGACGTGGATCAGGCCGCCCTGAATCAGTAAAGCGTTTTTCCGGAAGCAGCAGAGCGAAGGCTCTGCTGCTTTTTGGATAGTCTGAAAAAATATTCCGGAACCTGACCGGTTCCGGAATATTTTTTCAGAAGTCCATGGCCAGGCGCTGGGCCCGGTCATTGTCCAGCAGCTCCATCCGGCCGCCGGACACCTGATACACCCGGCGGCACAGGGAGATCACCGTGGGCCGGTGGGTGGTGACGATGCAGGTCTTGTGGGGGTAGCGGGCGGCCAGGTTCCGCAGGATGGTCCGCTCAGTGGTCACGTCCAGGGCGCTGGTGGCCTCGTCCAGCAGCAGCACCGGCGCGTCCCGCAGCAGGGCCCGGGCAATGGCGATGCGCTGGGCCTGCCCCTCGGACAGGCCGTGGCCGTGCTCCCCCACGGAGGCGTTCAGCCCCCCGTCCATGGCGGAGACGAAATCCCAGGCGCAGGCGGCCTCCAGGGCCTCCCGCAGCTGCCGGTCGTCGGCGTCGGGCTTCACCATCCGCAGATTGTCGGCAATGGTGCCGGAGAGCAGGGTGTTCCCCTGGGGTACATAGGAGAAATACCGCCGCAGTCCGGCGTTCATCTCCACCTGCCGCCCGTCGGCGGCCTGCAGATATGCCCGGCCCTCCTGGGGCCGGACCAGGCCCAGCAGCAGGCGGATCGTGGTGGTTTTGCCGCCGCCGGAGGGACCCACCAGGGCCACGATCTCGCCGGGCGCGGCCCGGAAGTCCGCCCGGGTCAGCACCGGCTGCCGGGGCACATAGCCATAGCTGACGCCCTCCGCCGCCACGGTGAAGCCCCGGGATGCCTGCCGGTCCAGGCCGTTGTCCGGCAGCACCGGCTCCGGCTCCAGGGCGAACAGGTCCCGGATGCGCCGGGCGGACACCGACGCGCTGAGGAAGGACGGCACCGTCCGCACCAGGGCGTTGAAGGCGGAGCTGAGCTTGGTCCCCTGGGACAGGAACAGGGTCATGGTGCCGTACAGGATCTTCCCCGACCACAGCAGATACAGGCAGTAGCCGAAGGCCGCCATCTGCACAGCGGAGCCCAGCACGGACATGAGAACTTCCGTGCGGATGCTGAACAGGTTGTAATCCAGGCTGGCCCGGCGGAATTCCTCCTGCCGCTGCCGCAGCCCGGCGCCGTAGCGGCCGGTGATGCCGAAGCCCTTGATGGCGTCCAGGTTGTGCAGCGTCTCCGTCTCATAGGACATCAGGCGGCTGCCCACCTGGCGCACCTCCTGCTGGTGGGTGCGCATGCCCCGGATCAGGCGGCGGGAGGTCAGCAGCAGGAAGGGGGCGCTGGCCAGGGCCAGCAGGGCCATGATCCAGTCATAGTGCAGGATCACCGCCAGGGTGGCGATGAAGGTATAAACGCTTACCACCAGGTCCGGCAGCCACCGGATGGCGCTGGAGGACACGGCTCCGGCGTCGGTGGACAGGCGGCTGAGCAGGTCGCCGCTGGCGAAATCGTTCAGGGACTTCCAGTCGGCCCCCAGCAGCCGGTCAAACACCTCCGCCTGGATGTCGTTGTTCACCCGCAGGGATATCTTCGTGGATATGCGGGAGGTGACGCTGCGCAGCAGCAGCCCCACCAGGGCCGAGGCCACCATCACCATGACCACGAACCACAGCCGGTCGCTGTCATAGCCGGTGATGATGTCGATGGAGTATTTGCTGGCCACGGCGGACACCAGACCCAGCGTGGAGCTGGCTACCCCCCAGGATGGTGTAGAACCACACCGCCCGGCGATAACGCTTTGTATAGCCCCAGATCCACTTCCAGTCGTCCCATATTTCGGAAAACGTACCGTCCCGCCAGCTGCGCAGCAGCGTTCCCAGGGACTCCGAACCCATGGGCTGCCGTTCCTCCTGCATATGTCCACCTCCCGCCAAAGAACTTAACACTTTATTATATCATCGTCCGCGGCGGAAGTCAAATCAAGCGCCAGATTAGGCAAATCTGACAGGGTCTAAACGGCAGAATAGTCGGATAACCGACACAGTGTCGGCGAATTGCGAATACTGCTTGCAATATAAGCGGGGATGTGGTAAAATACTGAAAAGGAGGTACTGTCATGAAGCGAAGAACCGGAAAGAAGATCGGAAAAATCCTCCTGCTGGTGGCACTGTTGGCTATTGTGGGCGGAATTGTGTACGCCGTGCTGACCTGGCCGATGTACCCCGACCGTCAGAAACCGGCGGAGAGTTATCAGCAGATGAAGCAGACGGCGGAGGACCTGGGCGTGCTGGCGCCGCCGGAGGATGTGCTTCCCTGGACCCAGCCGGAGTATGATTTCTGGCTGGACAACACCTGGCGGTTTGCCAGGCCCTGCGGCTATACCATGGCCGGGGACATCTCCTATGAGGGAACCGTATACTCGGCGTATATCATCGCCTTCCGGGAAACCGGCGCGTCGGACGACTATCCGACGCTGCGGGAGAATTACAAAACCGTCCCCATTTATGTCCAGTCAGGCGATGGGGGCGTGAAGATGCAATTTATAGTGGAGGGGCACCTCTATCAGGTGGGCATGATGGCCCCGCCGGAAAGCGCCCTGCCCCAGGATGTGACCGACTATTTCGGCGGCCTGCTGCAGGCCGCCTGTCGCGAAATCATCGACCTGTATTCCTGACGGGAAAGGAGTCCTGCCATGAAGAAATCCACCAAAATCGTCCTGCTGGCGGTGCTGCTGGCTCTTGTGGGCGGCATCGTGTATACCGTGCTGACCTGGCCGATATATCCCCAACCCCGGAAAAACGTGGATAGCTACGCGCAGCTGCGGCAGGATATGGAAAAGACGGGTGTGCTGGTCCCTCCGGAGAACGTCCTGCCATGGGTGGAAACATTCTACAGTCAAGAGCTGGATGGCCGGGACCGGCTGAGTAAGCCTATGGCTTTTCTGATGTCGGGGACCGTGGAATACGGCGGTGCGTCATACTGGACGGAGCTCTACGGGTCTCGGGAATGGAACTACGACCGGAGCATGGAGGTCCCGCTGCGGGAGAATTATCGGATGACGCCCATTTACCGGGACGCATCGGACAATTCGATGCTGTATTTCTTGTGCATTGACGGCCATATATACACCGTCCAGGTGTACGCCGGCGGGAAGATGCCCCAGGATGCCGTGGACTATTTCGACGGTCTCCTGCTGGAGGCGTGCCACACGGTGGTGGATCTGTATCAGTAACGGGAAAGGAGACGTGCCATGAAGCGAGGAACCGGGAAGAAAATTATTCTGCTGGCGGTGCTGCTGGCTCTTGTGGGCGGCATCGTGTATACCGTGCTGACCTGGCCGATATATCCCCAGCCCCGGAAAAGCGTGGACAGCTATCAGCAGCTGCGGCAGGATATGGAAAAGACGGGTGTGCTGGTCCCTCCGGAGAACGTCCTGCCATGGGTGGAAACATTCTACAGTCAGGAGCTGAATGGCCGGGACCGGCTGAGTAAGCCCAGGGCTTTTCTGATGTCGGGGACCGTGGAATACGGCGGTGCGTCATACAGGGCGGAGATCTTCGAGTCTCAGAAATGGAGCTTCGAGTGGCGCGCGGAGATCTCGCTGCGGGAAAACTATCGGATGACGCCCATTTACCGGGACGCGTGGGACGATTCGGTGCTGTATTTCTTGAGCATTGACGGCCATATATACACCGTCCAGGTGTACGCCGACGGGAAGATGCCCCAGGATGCCATGGACTATTTCGACGGTCTCCTGCTGGAGGCGTGTCACACGGTGGTGGATTTGTATCAGTGATGAGGGAGATTGCTGTAATGAAACGTAAAAACGGGAAAAAGGTCCGGAAAATCATCCTGTTGGTGATCCTGGCCATTGTGGCGGGAGTCGTCCTATACGACCTGGTGTTTTGCTGGCCGGTACACCCGTCCTTGCAGAAGCCGGCGGAGAGCTATGAGCAGCTGAGCCAGACGGCGAAAAAGCTGGGGGTCCTGGCTCCGCCGGAGGATATCCTGCCCTGGAAGCAGGAGGAGTACAGCATCTATCTGTCCAGCATCAGGCGCTTCGCCCGGCCCACCGGCTGGGATATGGCCGGGAAAGTTATCTATGACGGGACCACATACCCGGTGTACATCCTGGCGTTACGAAATACGGAGAAGCACGAGGAATATCCGCCGCTGAGAGAGAATTACAAGCATGTGCCCATTTACCGGGAGTGCAGTGAGGATGGGCTGCGGCTGTTTTTTGTGATCGACGGCCACAGCTATACCTACAGCATGGGGATGATGGCCCCGCCGGAGGAGACGATTCCCCAGGATGCCGTGGACTACTTCGACGGTCTCCTGCTGGCCGCCTGCCGCGAAATTATCGACCTGTATTCGTAACGGGAAAGGAGTCCTGCCATGAAAAAAGCTGCAAAAATCGTCCTGCTGGTGGTGCTGCTGGCCATGGTGGGCGGGATCGTGTACGCCGTTATGGTCTGGCCGGTGAATCCCACCCGGATGAAACCGGCGAAAAGCTATGAGCAGCTGCGGGACACGGTGGAAAAGAAAACGGATATCCGGGTTCCCGGGGAAAAACTGCTGCCGTGGACGGTGACGGAGCGTCAGCTCCGGATGGACGGCCCCTCCCGGCTGGCCAAGGTCAGCGGCTTTGCCATATCCGGCACCATGGAGCGCGGCGGCGTTGCCTTCAACGCAGAGGTCTCCGTGGGAGTCACCGGCGTTGTGGGGGATCTGCCGTCCCCGTGGGACGTGTACCGCTATGTGCCGGTGTACCTGTTCCAGAACCAGGGGTTCTATATGGCGCAGCTGTATATCGACGGCAGCGAGTACATCATCCAACTGTACTATCCGGAGAATGTGACCCTGCCGGAGGAGGACGCGGCGTATGTGGAGGATGCGCTGCGGACGGCGTGCCACGTTATCATCGACCTGAACGAAGCCTGAAAAATGCGCCCCGGCGGGGCGCATTTTTTGCGAAAGTGTTGCATATGACACAGAATTTTTGCTGGGAAGAGGCTATAATAGAACGGATAAAATAGGGAAAGAGGGGTTTTCTGATGTTCTGCACAAGAAAGGTCAATGACGATTACACCTGGGTGGGGGCCGACGGCCGCCGCCTGGCTATGTTCGAGGGCGTCTATGACGTGCCCCGGGGCATATCCTTCAACAGCTATCTGCTGATGGACGGGAAAACGGTGCTGTTCGACACCGCCGACGCCTCCGTGTGCCGCAGCTTTCTGGAAAACGTGGCCCACGGGCTGGGAGGCCGGGCTTTGACTATCTGGTGGTGCAGCACATGGAGCCGGACCACGCCGCTGACATCCGGGACCTGCTGACCCGGCACCCGGAGACCACCGTGGTGTGCTCCGCCGCCGCCAGGAATATGCTGGCCCAGTTCTTTGGCCCCGGGTACGAGGGCCGCATCAGCGTGGTGAAGGAGGGGGACACCCTCTGCACCGGGCGGCACACCCTGCATTTTGTGGCCGCGCCTATGGTCCACTGGCCGGAGGTGCTGATGACCTATGACGAGACGGACAAGCTCCTGCTGACGGCGGACGCCTTCGGCACCTTCGGGGCCCTGAACGGCGCGCTGTTCGCCGACGAGGTGAACTTCCACCGGGACTATCTGGACGAGGCCCGGCGGTATTACACCAACATCGTGGGCAAATACGGGACCCAGGTCCAGGCGGTGCTGAAAAAGGCCGCCGGGCTGGACATTCAGATGCTGCTGCCCCTCCACGGCTTCGTGTGGCGGCAGGACCTGGGGTACATCCTGGGCAAATACGACCTGTGGAGCCGGTATGAGCCGGAGCAACGGGGCGTGGTCATCGCCTATGCCTCCGTCTACGGCGGCACGGAGAACGCCGCCAACATCCTGGCCTGCCGCCTGCGGGAGCAGGGGGTGCAGGTGGAGATGTTCGACACCTCCGTCACCCCGGCGTCCTATATCCTGGCGGCGGCCTTCCGCTTCAGCCATGTGGTGCTGGCGGCTCCCACCTATAACGGCGGCGTGTTCGTCACCATGGAGAACCTGCTGCACGACCTGACGGCCCACGGCCTCAAGGGCCGCCGGGCGGCGTATATCGAAAACGGCTCCTGGGCCCCCACCAGCGCCCGGGGGATGCAGAAGCTGCTGGAGCCCCTGAACTGGGAGACGGCGGCGGACACCGTGACCCTCCGCTCCGCCCTGCGCCAGGGGCAGCAGGAGGACCTGGAGCGCATGGCCGCGCAGCTGGCCGAAAGCGTGAAGGCGTAATATATTGTCGAAAATCAGCAACATCTGATGCAAAAAACGGACACACCGCCTCGTGGAGATGGTGTGTCCGTTCCATTTATGCGTTGTCCTCTATGCCCTCAGGCGCAGCTCGGTTCTGCTGTTCGCGGATGGCAGCCTGTGTCGCAGGCGGTGCGGCTGTAAGCGCTGCCAAGGGGAACACAACGACAACCACTTACGACTCCAAAGGCCGGGTGACGAAAAAAGTCTTTGCAAATAAGGGAAGTCTCTTGTATACTTATTCAGAGGGAGTTCCCTATGTATGATTTTGTTGAAATGCAGGAAGAGTTATGTAGATCGTATTTGACTTTATCGCCGGAGATATCCCCTTCGATGAATTTTGGGACGCCTACTGTTAATAAGATTTGGAGTCCCGGAAAGAAAATTGCTGCATTGTTATTCTAAGAGGTAAATCATGTTTTTTGCAAAGGCAACCTATGCTGAATTGCGGCAGGGATATACAAAACGGAATGGCTTCATCTTTACGGCGCTGACTGATCCGGCCAATGTGCATGACGCGATTGTCGTTCATGTTCTGCAAAGCGCAGGCTGTATAACGCCGCAGCTTCCGCATTCTTCCAGAAGTTTTGCGGAACATCTGGCACTAATACAGTCAGAGGGGCTTGAAAAGGCAATCGTCATTTCGGACGAGATCGGTTGGCTGTCTCAATGCCCGTCGCTTCAGTTCTTGTGGGTCATTCCATCAGACTCTGCGGCAGACGGATTCGATTTTTCGCCGTTGTATTATATGCCATGCGTTAAATGGCTTCGCTGTCAAACGGCCTATGGTATAGCAGGAAAACTGCACGGTGAAATAGATTACGGGAAGGTCCCTGGTCTGCGGTGCCTGTATGTATCACATACGAAGTACGAGTATGGTTTCGCCAATGCGCTGGACTTACAATCCCTTAATCTCTGCGCATATCAAGGAAATGACCTTGCGGATGTTATCGGGGGAGAAAGCTTAGACTGGCTATCGCTGACGCAGGGCAAAATTCACTCGCTAAATGGCTTGCATAAGGCAAAATCCTTGAAGTCGCTTTCCTTGTGTTATCAGCGAAATCTGACGGATATCTCCGCCCTGGTAAACGTAAAGAGTACCTTATTCCAGCTGTGCCTTGATCACTGCTCTCATATCACGGATTTTTTCTGCTCTGTCCGCTTTATCGGCGCTGGAATATCTGGAGTTACAAGGAAATAGCATCTTGCCAAACCTATCTTTTCTTTGCAATATGCCAAATCTGAAGGTTTTTAATTTGGGCATGGATGTTTCCGATGGAGACCTGAGTCTATGTATGAACGTCCCTTATGTGACCTGCAAAAACCGTCGCCATTTCAATCTGCGGGACGCAGAGCTGCCAAAACAGCTTTGCTCTGTGCAGGATGACCACGGAGTCGAGCTGTGGCGGCGATGCTGATTGTTTGGCTTTTCGGCCCCAAAGGGCTGCGGACATCATAAAAGAAAGTCCCAGCAATAGCCAGCAAATAAGCGGATTATTAGGAGGTACTATGCAGATCGTATTTGACTTTATCGCCGGAGATATCCCTTTTGATGAATTTTGGGACGCCTACTGTGCGGACCCCAAAATCGGAGAGTGGCTGGACAGTATTGCTGATTTCAGCCATGAGCCACCTCCGGTTATTGCTAAGGATAGATTACTCTATGCTTTATACCGGACAATAGCTTTAGTATATGATGGACACGTACTGAGAATGCTGGTGGAAAGTCCCTATCCGCCCAAAGACTCGTACACAACGATCGTTCGCAGGCAATGTGGCATATATAATTTAATGCTTACAGCGATTTTGACGAGATACCCCGATGCTAAAAAAGGACAAAGCGCTACAAGGATGATGACGATTATTACTTCAAGGCACTTGGAAGGTCTATTGGTGGTGCAGAAGTAATGTCCTATGCGGCAGAGGTTTTGGACAAATTCCCCAGGACGATGAAAAAGGCCGACCGTGCGGCAGCCGGTAAAGAAGCCTTATGGAAAGCCTTTCACATCAAGGATAGGAAATTTCCTCGCTGGGCGCAGGAGGCTGATTGGCCTATGGGCAAGAATTCTCCCATGGAGTATCTCGGTCAGCGCCGAGACGGAGAACTGGTAGAGCTGCGCTTCCGGGATGTAGACACCGGTGAAGAACGCACCGTGGAGCAGTATTATTAAGGCACGTGTATGAAAAATAAGAAGCCATTAGGATTAAATGTGAAAGCTGCACTTGCTGTGGCTGCTGTCAGCCTCCTGTGCCTGCCTGCTTGGCGCGATATTCGGATTTATTTTGAGTATCAGAATGGCAGCACAAAAACTGTGACATCAGAGTGCATATCCATTTCCGTTGACCGCACAAACGAACCAAGACGTTATTCGTTTTTTACAATTTATAGCTTCCACTTAAAATGTGGGACAACAGTTGCTGTTTATAAGGACACAGCGGATCAATTGCTTCCCTCAGACAAAGTACCTGAGCAAATGCAAGCATTGGAACAGCAATTTATAACCGGACGGCCTATCACTGTAACCTATGTTGCTGGAATGCCCCTGGTGTAGCGCTTCTATTCCTTGCTGTGCCGCTAATCCCTTACATGTGCAGAAAGTGGAGGCATAGGAAAAATCGGATTCGCAAAAAAAGAAAAAAGCGAAACAGCCAACAGCGGCATGAACAAAATAAGCAGCCGTAGTGCAGGGGACAGAACAATGCGCTAACAATCAAGAGGTTCATATATAAGGGCTGGACGGATGCGGCGCACCTCCGGGCGGGGGATATTCTCGTCCTGGTCAACGGTGAGTATGTCGTCGTCGAAAAGATCCAACACGAGCTGCCGATTCATAAATTATATTTCGGAAACCGGCTCATGATGTGATACACGGAACTCTGTGAATGCCCCTGTTTTCTTGCGAAAACAGGGGCTATGACGAGTGCTCTGATCCAGAATGGGCAAAAAATAACGGTCACACCGTCTCGCGGAGACGGTGTGACCGCTTGATTTATGCGTTGTGCTCTATGCCCTCAGGCGCAGCTCAGTTCTGCTGCTCCTTGATGGCAGCCTGTGCGGCGGCCAGACGGGCGATGGGCACACGGAAGGGGGAGCAGGAGACATAGTCCAGGCCCACCTTGTGGCAGAACTCCACGGAGGAGGGATCGCCGCCGTGCTCGCCGCAGATACCCAGGTGCATGTCGGGGCGGGTCTCGCGGCCCATCTTGGCAGCCATCTTCACCAGCTTGCCAACGCCCTCCTGGTCCAGCTTGGCAAAGGGATCGTTCTCATAGATCTTCTTGTCATAGTAAGCGCCCAGGAACTTGCCGGCGTCGTCGCGGCTGAAGCCGAAGGTCATCTGGGTCAGGTCGTTGGTACCGAAGGAGAAGAACTCGGCCTCGGTGGCGATCTCGTCGGCGGTCAGGGCCGCGCGGGGGATCTCGATCATGGTGCCCACCAGGTACTTCATCTCCACACCGGCGGCGGCCAGCTCCTCGTCAGCGGTCTTGACCACGACGTTCTTGACATACTTCAGCTCCTTGCACCTCGCCCACCAGGGGGATCATGATTTCGGGAACCATGTTCCACTCGGGGTGACGCTTCTGCACGTTGATGGCGGCCCGAATCACGGCACGGGTCTGCATCACGGCGATCTCGGGGATAGGTCACGGCCAGACGGCAGCCGCGGTGGCCCATCATGGGGTTGAACTCATGCAGGGAGGCGATGATGGCCTTGATCTCGGCAACGGTCTTGCCCATATCCTTGGCCAGCAGCTCGATGTCAGCCTCCTCGGTGGGAACGAACTCGTGCAGCGGGGGATCCAGGAAGCGGATGGTCACGGGGCAGCCCTCCATGGCCTCATAGATGCCCTCGAAGTCGCCCTGCTGCATGGGCAGGAGCTTGGCCAGGGCCTTCTCGCGCTGCTCCACGGTGTCGGAGCAGATCATCTCACGGATGGCGGCGATGCGGTCGCCCTCGAAGAACATGTGCTCGGTACGGCACAGGCCGATGCCCTGAGCGCCCAGCTCACGGGCCTTGGCGGCGTCGTGGGGGGTGTCGGCATTGGTGCGGACCTGCAGCCGGCGATACTTATCGGCCCAGGCCATGATGCGGCCGAAGTCGCCGCCCACGCTGGCGTCCACGGTGGGCATAGCGCCGTCGTAGATGGAGCCGGTGGAGCCGTCCAGGCTCAGCCAGTCGCCCTCGTGATAGGTCTTGCCGGCCAGGGTGAACTGCTTGTTCTCCTCGTCCATGACGATGTCGCCGCAGCCGGAGACGCAGCACTTGCCCATGCCGCGGGCCACAACGGCAGCGTGAGAGGTCATGCCGCCGCGAACGGTCAGGATGCCCTGAGCGGCCTTCATGCCCTCGATATCCTCGGGAGAGGTCTCCAGACGGACCAGGACCACCTTCTCGCCCCGGGCAGCCCATTCCTTGGCGTCCTCGGCGGAGTAGACGATCTTGCCGCAGGCGGCGCCGGGAGAGGCGGGCAGAGCCTTGCCCACAGGGGCGGCAGCCTTCAGAGCGGCGGGGTCAAACTGGGGATGCAGCAGGGTATCCAGGTTCCGGGGGTCGATCATGGCCACGGCCTGCTGCTCGGAGATCATGCCCTCGTCCACCAGGTCGCAGGCGATCTTCAGCGCCGCGGTGGCGGTTCGCTTGCCGTTGCGGGTCTGCAGCATATAGAGCTTGCCGTTCTCGACGGTGAACTCCATATCCTGCATATCGCGATAGTGATCCTCCAGGGTCTTGCACACGTCCACGAACTGGGCATAGGCCTCGGGGAACTTCTCGGCCATCTGGTCGATGGGCATGGGGGTGCGCACGCCGGCCACCACGTCCTCGCCCTGGGCGTTGGTCAGGAACTCGCCCATGAGCTTCTTCTCGCCGGTGGCGGGGTTGCGGGTGAAGGCCACGCCGGTGCCGCAGTCGTCGCCCATGTTGCCGAAGGCCATGGACTGCACGTTGACGGCGGTGCCCCAGGAATAGGGGATGTCGTTGTCCCGGCGATACACGTTGGCGCGGGGGTTATCCCAGCTGCGGAACACGGCCTTGATGGCGCCCAGCAGCTGCTCCTTGGGATCGGAGGGGAAGTCCTGGCCGATCTTGGACTTGTACTCAGCCTTGAACTGGCCCGCCAGCTCCTTCAGGTCCTCGGCGGTCAGCTCGACGTCCTGGGTGACGCCCTTCTTCTCCTTCATCTGGTCGATGAGCTGCTCGAAATACTTCTTGCCCACCTCCATAACCACGTCGGAGTACATCTGGATGAAGCGGCGGTAGCAGTCCCAGGCCCAGCGGGGGTTGTTGGACTTCTTGGCAATAACGTCCACCACGTCCTCATTCAGGCCCAGGTTCAGGATGGTGTCCATCATGCCGGGCATGGAGGCGCGGGCGCCGGAGCGGACGGAGACCAGCAGGGGATTCTCGTGATCGCCGAACTTCTTACCGGTGATCTTCTCCATCTTCTCGATGTATTCCATGATCTCGGCCATGATGGCGTCGTTGATCTGGCGGCCATCCTCATAATACTGGGTGCAGGCCTCGGTGGTGATGGTGAAGCCCTGGGGCACGGGCAGGCCAATGTTGGTCATCTCGGCCAGATTGGCGCCCTTACCGCCCAGCAGCTCACGCATTTTGGCGTTGCCCTCGGTAAAGAGATAGCAATACTTCTTACTCATTTAGTTCCCTCCGTATATAAAATATAGTTACGAACATCTCATTATAGGCACATCCCCCGCCAAAAGCAAGAGGATTTTCACAAAAAGGAATCTTTTTGCCATTATGGCCGAAAATTACCGGGAATATTCTCCCGACAGGAAACTATTTTTTGCGGAAAAGCCGCGCCTGTGCCTTGCGGAGGAACCCGGGGGTGTGCTATACTTATAGAATCGGTTCGTATGACCATCACAGCGGCCATGGAAGGGAGGGCGGACCATGGGGCAGCTTCTGCCGGAAAACAGCACATTGGCCCGCCGCCTGCGCCGGGCCGCCCAGGGCGGCGCATTGCCCCATGCCATCATTTTCTCCGGCAGCGGGGACCGCATGGCCGCCGCCCGCTTCGCCGCCGCCGCCATGGAGTGCCAGGCGGAGGGGGGGCGGCCCTGCCTGCAATGCCGCCAGTGCCGCAAGGTGATGGAGGACATCCACCCGGACGTGCAGACGGTGCAGGACCCCGACCACCGGGAGCTGCCGGTGGACCTGCTGCGAAGCCTGCGGCAGGACGCCTATATCCGGCCCAACGACGGGGCCGCCAAGGTGTATATCTTCCCGGACTGCGACGCTCTGAACCAGCGGGACCAGAACGTGCTGCTGAAGCTGGTGGAGGAGGGTCCGCCCTATGCGGCCTTCCTGTTCTGCACGGAGACGGCGGCGACCCTGCTGCCCACCATCCGCTCCCGCTGCGTGGAGTGGAAGCTCCGGGGCGGGGACGAGGACGCCCGGGACGACACCGCCCGGGACCTGTGCCGGGTCTTTGCCAGCGGACAGCTGCTGCCGGTGAGCCAATACCTGGTGGGGCTGGAGAACAAGCGCCTGAAGCGGGAGCAGCTACAGCAGCTGCTGGAGGCCGGATGGCGCGCCGCCGCCGAGGCCCTGCTGGCCGCCTATGGAAAGCCGGACCCGGCGGATATCCCCGGGGCGGAGGAGCTGCACCGGGGCCTTACCGTCCGGCAGCTCCGGGGCCTGACGGAGCTGATGAAGCGCTATTGCCTGGAGTGCCGCTATAACGTGGGCGTGGGCCATGTGCTGGGAGCCCTGTGCGCCGGGTGGGAAAAGCTGCTTTGACATACACGGAAAGGAATCGAAATATATGACAACTGTGATCAGCGTCCGCTTCCGCAGCGGATGCAAAACCTACTTCTTTGACCCCGGCGACGTGCAGGTACAGACCGGGGACCACGTCATCGTGGAGACGGCCCAGGGCCTGGAATACGCCCAGTGTACCATGGGCAACCACCCGGTGGACGACTGCTGCGTCATCCAGCCCCTGCGGCCCATGGTCCGGGTGGCCACGGAGAACGACCGCCGCACAGCGGCCCACAACCGCGCCCGGGAAAAGGAAGCCTTCGACATCTGCCAGAAGAAGATCCTCCAGCACAAGCTGGAGATGAAGCTGGTGCGGGTGGAGTGCAGCTTCGAGGGGAACAAGATTCTGTTCTTCTTCACCGCCGACGGGCGGGTGGACTTTCGGGAGCTGGTGAAGGATCTGGCCTCCGTGTTCCGGGCCCGCATCGAGCTGCGGCAGATCGGCGTCCGGGACGAGGCCAAGATGCTGGGGGGCCTGGGCATCTGCGGCCGGCCCTTCTGCTGCGCCCAGTTCCTGGACGACTTTGTGCCGGTGTCCATCAAAATGGCCAAGACCCAGAGCCTGTCCCTGAACCCCACCAAAATCTCCGGCACCTGCGGGCGGCTGATGTGCTGCCTGAAATACGAGCAGGACGCCTATGAGGACGCCCTGAAGCGCATGCCCAAAAACGACTCCTTTGTCCAGACGCCCGACGGCCTCGGCAACGTGTGCGAGGTGAACGTGCTCCGGGAGACCATGAAGGTCCGGCTGGACGAAAAGCCGGATTCCCCCCGGTGCTATCACAACTGCGAGGTGTGCGTCCTGCGCAACGGCAAAGGAAGCCGTGACGGCATCCAGGTGCCCCAGGAGCGGCCCGAGCGGTATGTGGAGGAGCGGCCCGAGGAGGAGGTCCCCATGCCGTTGGTCATCGCGGACTTTGACCCCGACGCCCCCGCCCGGGAGGAGCGTCCTCCCCGCCGCCGGAACGACCGCCGCAGAAAGGGCGGCAGCCGTCCCCAGCAGGCCGGGGAAAAGGCCCCGGAAAAGGCCGAAAAGCCCCGCCAGACGGAGAAAAAGCGTCCGGAGGCCACCAAGACTGAGGACAAGCCCCGCAGCCGCCGCCGCAAGTCCGGCGACCGGCCCCAGGAGGGCGGCAGCCGTCCCCAGGCGGCCAAGAATCCCCCCAAGCCCGCCGCCCCCAAGCCGCCCCAGAAGCCCGCAGGCGAGGCCCAGGAGGGAGCCCAGTCCCGCCGCCGTCCCCGGCACCGGGGCGGACGCCGCAGAAGCGGCGGCAACTCCCCGGCATCGGAGGGCTGAGCCGTGGGAAAGTTTGACGGCGTGCTCATCGCCAGCGATTTTGACAACACCATGGTGTATACCGAGGGGGCCCTGCGCAGCGGCGGGCCCGTCCCGGCCATATCCCGGGAAAACCGGGACGCCATCGAGTATTTTATGGCCCAGGGCGGGACATTTTCCGTGGCCACCGGCCGGGCCCTGCCCTCCTTCGCCAGCGTTATGGACGGCGTGCCCATGAACGGCCCCACGGTGCTGTTCAACGGCGCGGCCATCTACGACTTCCCGGCGGGGCGGTATCTGCGCACCGCCTTTCTGCCGGAGTGCATCCGGGATCACGTCCGTCAGCTGTCCCAGCTGATGCCGGGCCTGACCTATGAAATTTATCACGACGACAACTCCATCCATGTGGTGAATCCCAACGAGATCACCGCCCGCCACCTGCACCTGACCCACACCCCCTCCCAGCAGATCGCCAGCCTGGGCCAGGCCCCGTCGCCTATCTCCAAGCTGCTGTTCGAGGAGGAGCCCCAGCGGCTGCGGCAGCTGGAGGAGGCCATCCGGGCCCAGGACTGGAGCCGGGAGTACGAGGTGGTGGCCTCCGCTGTGAACCTGCTGGAGATCACCGCCCGGGGAGCCAACAAGGGCGGCATGGTCCGCCGCCTGGCGGAGCTTCTGGGCGTTCGGCAGGAGAACGTCTGCTGCGTGGGGGACCACGCCAACGACATCCCCATGCTGGAATACGCCGGCATGGCCTTCGCCCCGGAAAACGCCATTCCGGCGGTGCAACGAGTGCCGAGATCCACTCTGGCGATTTTTACAGTCATTTTTAATGACTTTGGCATTTACAAAGTTATATAAAATAAAAAAATAGAACTTCTTTTAGGGGAAAATGTTTCGCATTTACTAAAATGTTATGAAAAATATTTGAGAACAAGTGTTGGAAGGCACAATGACAAGGTCTTGGAACGTTTATTATTATCCCAAAGTCATAAAAATAATATATCCTACCGCCGTAACCCCTCTGCTCAGGGGAGGATTTGATCCCCTATAGTTTGTAACGAAGATTGGATTTCTATAATTGGAATCCTATCATGCTATTGCCGAAATAGGGTTATACGAATATATAACAGTATTTTTTAGTTGATTGATTATTTTTTATTGATTTCAGAATGTTGTTTTCTTTACACCATTCATATAATTTTCCTACTTTTAAAATTCGGTGCTTTTGAGGTTGATCAGATTTTCTTTTTAGGGTTGGAACAATCATATAAACCAATTGTTCATTATTGGAGATTTCCCGCTTTTACCATATTTCATTACAGTCTTACAACTGAAAAGATTGTATTTGATATTGAGGGGTTTATTGTCCCATTTTCTTTTTCTGTCTGCTGTTGTTTTAATCATTGTTGGTATTTGTCTAATGTTTTTCATTATATGCATTTTCTACGATATCCTTGCATAATTGTTTGCTATTGGATTTGCTGTTATTGATGTAATAGTATGAAGTTTAGATTGCTGGCTTCAACAATTACAAGCAAATGTTCAAATTCAATTTGGCTTGGGGCTATATTTGTAATTTAAAAGGTTTCATACGTTTCCGTCTTTAATTTACTCTTGTTAGATAAACACAAGTACAAGTAATGAAGTTTGTTTTTTCCTTGAACCAATATCTTTGATACAGCAATAGTTTTCAGATATTGTAGCGCTTCGCTGGAATATCTTCATTGGCTACCAAAATTATTTTCCAAGAATGGATATTTTTCTCATGTTTTTTTCATTAAAGTCTTTATGGGAAGAGTTCCAAAGGTCGGCCGTATATTCATGGTCCTTTATTTCGGCTACAACTTTTATCTCTCTTTTCATTTTTCATGGCTTTTGTATATTGTGGTGGTGACTTTTTATGCAAATGGGAAATATCATGAAGCCATAGGCCAGATTGAGTGCATTGCGTAGCTCCCTAAATAAAATTGGTGGGTATATTAGCGATTATCTAATTCTATGTTTATAATGTTATATAAATATTTGATTTTGATTTAGTGTGGTATGTTAATAGTCTATATGCGACACTTTACAATAATATGTGAAAATATTGATAACGGCACGATATTTCGTGTTACCCAACAATTCATCAAATGATGTGGCCATCGTATCAAATACTATTATGTTGAAATAGCAAAGCCCTTTCTTTCTTCTTATGACAAAAGAGGATTTTATTTCCTTGTCAATATATGTGCAAGAAATATATGTCGCTTTGTTTTATAAATTACTCCAATAATACGTAACTAT
>VOFK01004187.1_pt1 | contig 36933 bp, 61 predicted proteins | sample 5384121 | NCBI WGS metagenome assembly VOFK01 (sample SAMN12384730, study PRJNA508395) | human gut metagenome | isolation source: healthy gut J | host: Homo sapiens | reverse complement strand
CTGTTGTACTTCGTTCGGGTACATGTGCTGGCTTGCGCTTGGGGCGCAATACCCACGCGGCACGCAGCGAAATGACGCGCAGACTCGCATCAACAGCTTCGTCCTGACCGATCACGTGAGACTTGAGACGGTTTTCCATATCGCGCAGGCGTGTGTGACCTGCCGCCACCTTGAGGCCGGAAATGCCGGTCCAGATCTCAATGACCTCGGCCAGCCGTTCAACAACAGCAGGCGCAGGCTTGCAGAGCAGGTCATGCAGCTGTGCTTCGACCTGGAGAATACGCGAGCGGCAGGATGCGATCTTCGCATAGGTTTCTTTTTCCTCTGCGCGCAGAGAGGACCGCGCTCGTCGTTGCGCCTGAAGACGCTCCAGCCGTTCTGGAAGCTCAGGATCTCGGAAAGCTGCGGAGAGTCCAGATTGAGGCGCGAGCAGGCCTCGTCGATCGTATCTGGGATAGCCTTGTCTGCGTCGGTGATATAGCGCTCACTATGGCGTTGCTCCCTGTCCGACAATGGCCACCGTGGAAGGTTTCGTAAGGAACGAGAATTTTGTGGTCTCGGGAAACAGACGGTTCCCCGATGTACACCGGCTGAAAGCGGCGTTCCAGAGCGGCATCCTTTTCGATGTATTTGCAGTATTCCTTTGAGCGTGGTCGCGCCGATGACCTGGAATGATCGCCGCGCGCCAGAGAGCGAGGATATTTTGCAGCATTCATAGAGCCTTCAGAGTCACCAGCACCGACAATATTGTGCACTCGTCGATGACGAGAATGATGTTGCCGATCTTTTGACCTCACGTCGATCAGGCCGGCTTCATGCGGCTCTCGAACTGGCCGCGGAACTGTGCCAGCAGTGCGGTCAGGTCGGCTGGAATGGACCTCCCTTGTTGCAGCATCTTAAAGGGAACGTACTCGTTGATACGCACGGCAAGTCCCTCCGCGACAGCAAGTCTTGCCGACGCCCGGCTCACCGATCAGGCAGGGATTGTTCTTCTGGCGGCGGTTGAGGATCTGAATGACGCGGTCGAAGTTTCGCGGTCGCGTCCGACGATATGGTCAATGCGGCCTCAGCGGCCTTCTGGGTCAGGTTTTCGCAGTAATTGTTAATACTTGCGTTTTGTCGTCGCGGCTGCGGCCGCGCTTCGCTGTTCTGCGTGCTCTCCTGCGCCGGACGGGCAGGGAGGAGATGGGTCATGGGGTCGGTCGTGCGGCGCTGGGTCATCCGAGCCGTCCGACCCTCAAGCCGTCACAAGCTCATTCAGAATCCGGACAGCGAGCCGATCTCACCGGACAGTGCCTCGAGATCGTCCTCCGTAATGCCCATCTGTTCCATGATGTTGTCAAGCGGCTTGACGCCCAGCTCGCGCGCCGCATCTGAGGCACAGAGCGGCCTCCCAGTGGTCTTATCCGGGCCTTCGATTTTGGTGATGAACACCACTGCGATGTTTTTCTTTTGCACCGCGAGCACATTGGCATGTTCATAATTGGTTAAACTCCTTCATTCTGCAATGGAATTACAGATTCTGACGATTCATGCCGCAGTAAACGGCAGGAACGCGATAATTTTAGCTAACAGAAACGTATTTTCGATACGTTCGGGTGAAAGATATCCCAGCTCGGTAAAGGTCACCGGATAGAACCAGTGTGCACCGAGCAGTACGAGCACGACGAGCAGCAGACCGGTCGCAAAGTCCAATCGCGCCACCGGCCAGTGCATCGAGCATATCCGAGAGGGGACTCGGCTGAGCAGACGGAGCGCCCTGACCGCAAGCGATATCAGAATACTGAGCAGGACGGAAAACACTGCGATCAGCACAAGATAGGAAATACTCTCAGCCATGCTCTGCACCGCAGTGCAGAGCGCCGTCTGTACAATGCTGTCCACCAGCGCGTCCGGCACGCCCGACTGCTTGAGCTTATGCTCAAAAACACTGCGCACAATCGGCTCTGCAAGCCATTTTCGCAGCAGATGGCGCCAGCTGACGGGCGAGAAAGTACGATCCGGCCATTGCGATGCAGCGGCTGCACCACAAGACCTGCTGAGCGAGGCGAGGTGCGCCGCGTCGGAGACCAAGGATCAGATTGACGAGAAGCACGACCGCGAGGATCACGAGATCCGGGCACGTTAAGCAGGCTGAGAAGCAATCTGCTGCGGCTGCATCGGCTGTTACCTCCCTGGACTGCGCGGGCGGGCAGCAGTGAATATGCGGGCGTTGCTGTTGTAAAGAACGAATACTGTACCGTCATCGGTGAGCAGTATGCGGCGTGCACCGATGGCCTCATCGTTGTGCCAGAGCGCATGGAACTGCGTGTCATACACCGTGACGCCGGTGCTTGTCAGCACCGCCTCACCGGCGGCGGAGACCGCCAGCGCCCCGCTCAACTCCTCGTCGAGCGGCTCCGGTAGAAGCCGAACCGCCGCACCGTATATAGATCGCTGCGTGCGCCGCCCGAGTACGAACGGATCGCAAAGCACCATCGCGTTGTCCGCGCGTCGCGACGAGATCAGGTCGCTCGTGCCGACGGTCGCGCGTGACTCACTGCTGCCGCGGCGTGACCAGATACAGACCGTCGTCGCACAGCACGGCTGCCGACCCGTTATCGAGATAGCACAGCTCTATGCCGAGCGCGTTCTCCAGCTCGGTATCCGAGATCTGCTGCCGCTCGATACATCATAAAAGCGGACATGGCTGATAAGCGATGCATCCCGCTGCTCGAAGGCGAGCACGGCGACCGTTTTCCCGTCGGGGGGAGGCCGCCCGAGACGATATACAGCTCGGACGAGCTGAATTTGAACAGCTCCTCGCCCTTGGTGGAATAAACAGCAGCGGCGGTGCGGTAGCCCTGCTCGTCAGTGATGAGCAGAAAATCACCTGTCCGTCCGATGCTGCCGGTCAGAATGGCGGAATTCAGCGCGACCTCCGCCTTGACCGAGGACGCATCTGTTAAAACCGCATTCTTGCCGCCGCGGTCATAGACCAGAACATTGGTCTGGCAGGACTCCACGACCGGATTGGAATAGCCGATCGTCACGAAAAGTCGTCATGCTGCCCGGGCGGGAAAGATAAAGCGCGTCACTGTCTGCATAGGCGAGACCGGACTCGAACAGCGCGCCATCGCTGAAAATATCGTTTTCGAATTCTATGTTCGTGATGTCGCCCTCATGCTGGCGCGCACCGGCGAGCGCGCGTACTGCACCGTGCGCTGAATGGCTGACGGCGCGCGAACAGACCATAATGGGTCAGTACAAAGCAGAATGCGCCGACTGCCAGCAGCCAGCCGCAGACAAAACGCAGCTTCGTGACAAAGCGAATGCGCGGATCGCGGCTCTCTTCAAGCGGATACGGCGGTCTCTGCCGTTGCCGGAAAGCGGATGAGATTTCTTACTCTGGACATTTTTTCGTTTGGTGTGTCACCATCAAGGTTCACCTCCTCATTATATCGCTTTTCGAGGCGTAAAATATGAATAGTCAATAAATTTTTTCAATCCCCAAGCCGAAAACGGTCGAGTTCACCCGTGTGGTCATACCACACAGCCGGTTCATGAACAGACCGCAGGCAGGCAGCGTCGGACCGGCCTGTTCGCGGTCGCAGGACGCAAGCACTATCGGCAACGTCGTCAGGCCGCAGCTTGCCGCCGCCGACATAGACAAGGGTGCCCGAAATGGCGCGAACCATGTTGTACAGAAAGCCGTCGCCGCATACGCGGATACGGATGAGATCATCAACCTTGTCCACGTCACACCAGAAGATCGTGCGGACCGTGCTTTTTTGACCGGCGTACCCTGACTGCGCACAGATGCAAAATCGTGCGTGCCGACAAAGCGCTGTGCGCCCTCGTGCATCCGTTCTGCATCGAGCGGATAATTGTAGCGGTACGCGTATCGCGCATGAAAAGGATCGCGCAGCGTGGACGGAAAGATATAATAGGCGTATTCCTTTCGAGAGAGTGCAGTCAAAACGCGCGTCAAAAGTCCTCCGGGACTTCGGCTGCGCCTGAGACCGCGATATCGGGCGGCAGAAAGCTGTTGAGCGCAAAGGGAAGCCGGTCTGTCGGAATGGTGCAGCGCTCGGTCTTGAAGCTCGCGACATAACGTCTTGCATGAACACCGAGTCGGTGCGGCCGACACCGGAGACATGCACCTTCTCGCCGAGCAGACGGAAGAGTGCAGTCTCCATGCTTTCCTGAATGGACGGCCCGTTTTTCTGTATCTGCCAGCCGTTGTAGTTTGTGCCGTCATAGGACAGCACCAGAGCAATGTTTTTCATACAATCAAATACCTGACAAGTGATTTACAGACCCAGTCTGCGCAGCGCGATCACAGCCGCAAACAGCACGGCAACGAGCAGCATGGAGCAGATGTCCACGCGCAATCTTCAGCACGCATACGGGTACGGCCGACGTCTCCGCGGTAAAAGGCGGCACTCCATGGCGGTCGCAAGCTCAACTGCGCGGCGGAACGCCGAGATGAACAGCGGCACGAGAATGGGGATCATGGCCTTGGCGCGCTGAATGGTTGCCGGAGTCGAAGCCGCGCCGCGCGCCTGCGCCGAGATGATCTTCTCGGTCTCTCGATGAGCGTCGGGATAAAGCGCAGCGCGATGGTCATCATCATGGAAAGCTCATGCACTCGGCACATGCAGCTTTTTTGAGCGGGGCGAGCAGTCGCTCGAAGACCGTCGGTCAGCTGAATCGGTGAGGTGGTGTAGGTGAGCATGGACGTTGCGATGATGAGCAGCATCAGTCGCAGAACCATGAATACCGCCATGCGGATGCCCTCTACGCTGATGTGCAGAAATTTCCACTGCCGAGACATAATCGCCCGGCGTATAGAACAACAGATTGAGCACCGCCGTGAACATGACGATGAATAGGATCGGCTTGAGGCCGCGCAGCACCATTTTGGGTGAAATACGCGAAATACCGATAACAAAGGGGCGAAAACCAGGATGATAAGGCCGTAAGGACCGGTCCCTGCGCAAGAAACAGCAGCACAATGAAGCAACCGTCAGCACGATCTTGACGCGCGGGTCAAGCCGGTGAACGGCGCTGTTTCCGGGAAAAACTGGCCGATGGTAATGTCCTTGCAGCATCGTGAGCGCCCCCTTTTCTTCCTGCAGCTTGCGCGCAGCGCGTCCATCGCCTGCGCAACGGTATAAACCGGTATCAACATCATGTCCGCGCTTTTTCAGCTCTATCATGACCTTGGTGATCATCGGGATATCGAGACCCGCCGCAACGATTTCGTCCGCGTGAGAGAACAACCTCGCGCGCGGCGTATCGCAGAACAGAACTCTTGCATGATCCATGACGAGCAGGCGATCGGCAGCGATCTGCGAAATATCCTCCATGGAGTGCGAGACGATGAGGATGGTCGCGCCGGACTGCGCATGAAACGGTAGCGGACAACCAGCTCGAAGATCTCATCGCGGCCTGCCGGATCGAGGCCGGCGGTCGGTTCGTCGAGGAGCACATCCGGACGCATGGCGATCACGCCCGCGATGGCAACGCGGCGCTTCTGACCGCCGGAGAGCGCGAACGGAGACTGGTCGGCAAAGCTCAGGGGCGAGACCGCCTCCCATTGACTCGCGCGCGCGTCGATCTCTGCCTGCGGCAGGCTCATGTTCGTCGGGCCGTAGGCGATGTCCTTCGCAATCGTCTCCTCGAACAGCTGATATTCCGGATACTGAAATACCAGACCGACGCGAAATCGCGTCTCGCGCGCACATTTGCCCTTTGCATCCCAGATAGATTTGCCGTCGAGCAGGACTTCTCCCTCGGAAGGCTGGAGCAGACCGTTCAAATGCTGAATGAGCGTGGACTTGCCCGAACCGGTGTGACCGATCACGCCGAGGATCTCTCGCCTTGTTGATTGAATATCGACATGGTCGAGCGCGACACGCTCAAAGGGGTGCCTGCGACGTAAACATGCGTCAGGCCCAGTGTTTCAAGTATGGTTGACAATGGAATTTCTCCTTATATTGCAGTTATGCCAAATAGGTTTCCAGAATATCCGCGCATTCATTGACGCTCAGCGCGTCGATCGGCAGGCTCTCGCCGTCCTGTCTGTTGAGTCATACAGAACCTCGATCGTCTGCGGTACAGTGAGCGAGGCGGCGCGCAGCTTGTCCACCTGTGTGAAGATCTCGCGCGGCCTGCCGTCCATCAGCACGTTTCCTCATGCATGACGACGACGCGCTGCGCCTGTACGGCTTCATCCATATGGTGGGTGATGAGGATGACCGTAATGCCGTATTTACGGTTGAGCTCGCGCGACGCTCATGACCTCGCGGCGGCCCTGAGGGTCGAGCATGGCGGTCGGCTCGTCGAGCACGACGCAGCGCGGCATCATGGCGATCACGCCTGCGATGGCGACGCGCTGCTTCTGACCGCCCGACAGGCGGTGCGGCGCCTGCGCGCGGTACTCATACATGCCGACGGCCTTGAGCGCGTCATCTACGCGCTTTCGGATTTCGGCAGGCGGGATGCCCATGTTTTCGAGCGCGAACGCGACATCTTCTTCAACGACCGTTGCAACGATCTGGTTATCCGGGTTCTGAAACACCATAGAAACCGTTTTTGCGCACCTCATAGGTGTTGTTTTCGTCGCGGGTGTCCATCATGTCGACGTAGCACACGCCGCCGGTCGGCAGACGGATCGCATTGAAGCAGCCGGCGAGCGTGCTTTTGCCCGAGCCGTTGTGACCCAGCACCGCCACGAACTCGCCGCGCTGGATACTGAGGTTCACGCCCTTCAGCACCTGCACCGGCTCCTGACCCTCTTCCGCCGGATAGGCATAGCGAAGATCTTCGGTTTTGATTATTTCAGCCATTTCAGTAGTTTTCATCCTTTTTTGTTACTCTTCCGCAATAAAACGGGCCGACGAACGCAGGGGAGCACCAGACCGGTAGACTCGACCGGCAGGCCGAGCTCCTGTGCCTCGATTTTACCGGCGGCCCGTTTCCTGCCGTAATACCCAGCAGATAGCTCATGACCGACGGAGCGAGACCGGTCGAATAGCTCGAAATGAGCACGAACAGCGGCTTGTCGCTCAGCACGCCCATGGTAAGATCAACGAAATCCGCAACGTCCTCCTCGATCTTCCACGTCTCGCCGGACGGACCGCGGCCATAGCTCGGCGGATCCATAATGATAGCATCATATTTGCGGCCGCGCCGGATCTCTCGCTGCACGAACTTTTTGCAGTCATCCACGATCCAGCGGATCGGGCGGTCAGCCAGACCGGAGGACGCCGCGTTCTCCTTGGCCCACTGCACCATGCCCTTGGACGCGTCAACATGGCAGACGGACGCGCCGGCGTTTGCCGCCGCGAGCGTTGCACCGCCGGTGTAGGCGAACAGATTGAGCACGTTGATCGGGCGGCCTGCGTGACGGATCATCTTGTCGATAAAATCCCAGTTGGCAGCCTGCTCGGGGAACAGGCCCGTGTGTGCTTGAAGTTCATGGGCTTGAGCTGGGAACGCGAGGTCTCCGTAATGAATGGCCCACTGCTCGGGCAGCCTGCGGATTTCCCACTTGCCGCCGCCTGCATTCGAGCGGTGATAGATGGCGTTCGGACGGTTCCATGCCTTGCAGTCCTTGTCGCGTGCCCCAAATGGCCTGCGGGTCGGGCCGCTGCAAAATCTGGCTGCCCCATCGTTCGATTTTTTCTCTCCCGCCGCCGCAGTCGAGCACGGCGTAGTCTTTTCCAGTTATCTGCGATCCACATAAAATACCTTCCTTAATTCCGGGTATGTAATTACATAATGTATCAGTTTCTATTTTAACACCAAACTGCGCCCAGTGCAACGAAAATCGCAAGGAGCGCTCCTGCCATGCGTTTTGGCAAAAAACGGGGACTGTCCCGACAGCGAGACAGTCCCTTGGGTGGGGAGAGAACAGAAATTTCCGAGAACAGGTTAGGGGGTCAGATGACGATGAGCGCGGGCGGCACCGGCGAAGAAAAACACGATCTGCGTTTCGGTTTTGCCGAACTGCTGGAGCTTCCCCGATAAAGCCGTCAAGATCCTGCGTCGAAGGGAAGGAGACCTTGATGAGCATGGAATAGTTGCCGGTCACGCAGTTGCATTCCAGAACGTTGGGAATCGCCGCGATAAACGGATAGAACTCTGCTTTCTGTGCCGGCTGCATATCCAGATGCACATAGGCAAGAATGTGGTGGCCGAGCTGAAGCGGATCGAGGTCGAGCGTATACGCTCGGATAACGCCCTCTCCAGCCGCTCGATGCGCGCGGAAACGGCCGGAGAGGACAGCCGCACTTCGCCTGCAAGGGTCTTGATCGGAGTGCGGAGTTTTTTTGCAGGCGCAGCAGTTTCAGGTCGATTTTCATCCATAGGGCGGTAGCCCTCCTTATCTTTTGAGAATGTTGCAAAACAAAAAGGAATCCACCTCGCGCGTGCGAAGTGAACTCCTTTGTTCATTTACATTATAAAGCATTATGCCGCATATGTCAAACAAAATACTGTGTCCTGCATATAATTATGAACCGCTGCGCTCTGCTGTTTTTTGTGCACTACACACGAAAAACCGTTTTTTCGCCCGCGAGATCAGACATCCGAATCCGTGATCGGACGGAAAACGATCCACTGGCCGTCGATCAGCACCTCAACAGTACCGTCCCCGAACTGATAGCCGTAGCCCGTGCCGAAGTTGACTGGTCGTTCTCGGTCGGTGCGTCCGTGCCGCCGGCTGTCTGCGAGGTGATCTCGCCGTCCATGTTGCCGCGGCCCTCGACCGTGCTGACCTCTCCCGCAGACTGGTACAGCATGTTATCCACCATCACCATCATCGGCGCGTCCGTCACCGGACGGTCCTGCGCGGTGTCGGGGAGCGTCGAAGCGTCATCCGTGCTCTGTGTGCCTATGCCTGCATTTTCGCCGTCTTTTGCCGTATCTCTGCTGCCGCAGCCGGTCAGTGAAAGCGCAAGCAGCAGCGCAAGTATTAGTGTAACCATACTTTTTCTTCATGGTATCCACCGCCTTTCTGTCCGGTTAGACGGACGGGTTCCCCGGAATGTTCCCGGTTACTTTTTCTTCTTCGGCTTTTGCCCAGCCTTTTTTCGGCTGCGGCGCACGGGATGCCGGCTTTGCTGCCGGTTTGCCGCTGCGGCGCGGCTTTTCCCGGCCGTGCCGCCGAAACGCCGTGGCGGTGCGCCGGTTTGCTGCTTCTGGGAGCGACGTTCTGCTCGCCGCTGCGGTTCCGGGCGGATGAGACATTCCTTTCCGTAGCCGATCAGATCTTCGCGGCCTGCCTTTTTAAGCGCCGCAAGGATGATCGGACGCTTGTCCGACGGCGCCATTGCAGCAGCGCACGCTGCATCGCCTTTTCTCCGGTAGCGCGACATATACCGGCTTCATCGTGCGAGGTCGATGCCGGTATAATACATCGCGGTGGACAGCGTGCCGGGGGTGGGGTAGAAGTCCTGCACCTGCTCGGGCATATAGCCGATGCGGTTGAGGTACTGCGCGAGCATGATCGCGTCGTCGAGCGTCGCGCCGGGATGCGAGCTCATCAGATACGGCACAAGATACTGCTTGCGGCCGAGCTTCTGGTTGATGCGTGCATAGCGCTCACGGAACTGCTCGTAGACGTTGAACGACGGCTTGCCCATATAATAGAGTGCATTGTCGCTCATGTGCTCAGGCGCGACCTTGAGCTGGCCCGAAATGTGATGCTCGACCAGTTCCTTTTGAAGAAGGCATCGTTCCTGTCCGCCATCATATAGTCGTAGCGCAGACCCGAGCGGACGAAAAACCTTCTTGATACCCTCGATCCGGCGCAGCTCGCGCAGCAGGTTGAGGTAATCCGTGTGGTCGGCCTCAATGTTGCTGCACGCAGATGGGAACAGGCAGCGCTTGTCCTTGCAGCAGCCGTGCGTGTCCCTGCTTTTTGCAGGCAGGGAAGCGGAAATTCGCCGCTCGGACCGCCGACATCATGGATATAGCCCTTTGAAGCCGGGCATCTGGGTGATTTTTTCGCTTCCTCGATGACGCTCTCGTGGCTGCGCACCTGAATGTAGCGTCCCTGATGGAACGCAAGTGCGCAGAAATTGCACGCACCGAAGCAGCCTCGGTTGTGAATGATAGAAAACTGAACCTCCTGAATGGCCGGAACACCGCCGAGTGCCTCGTAGGACGGGTGGTGGAGGTGCGCATATAGGGCAGCGCATAAACGTGATCCATCTCCTCGGTGGTCAGCGGCTTCGCGGGCGGATTCTGGATGAGCACGCGCCGGCCGTGGCGCTGAAGCAGCGCCCTGCCGCGCACGGCATCCTGCTCGTCATACTGGAGCTTGACCGAACGGGCATAGTCCGGCTTGCTCACGCAGACATCCTCGTAGGACGGGCACTCGACCGCATCCCACGCGAGCCCCTCGGCGTCGTGCGCCATGTAGGCTGTGCCGCGCACGCCGACGCAGGCATCTGCGCCTTTTCTGCCGTGCCGGAGATTGTTCGCAAGCTCAACCACCGAATGTTCGCTCATGCCGTACATCACACCGTCCGCGCCGGTCGACTCCAGAATGGATGGCATAACGCGGTCAGCCCAGTAGTCGTAGTGCGCAAAGCGGCGCAGGCTCGCCTCGATGCCGCCGAGATAGACCGGCGTATCGGGGAAGGCACGGCGTGCGAGCATGGAATAGACGGTGACGGCGCGGTCGGGACGTTTGCCGCCCTTGCCGCCGGGGGGGTATAGGCATCGTCCGAGCGGCGTTTTTTCGCAGAGGTATAGTGCGCGACCATCGAGTCAATATTGCCGCCGTTGATGAGCACCGCATATCGCGGCCGTCCCATCGCGAGAAAAATCATGCCCATCGCGGAAATCCGGCTGACTGAGGATCGCGACCTTATAGCCTGCGTCCTCGAGTACACTGGGAAATGATCGCCGTACCGAATGAGGGGTGGTCGACATAGGCGTCACCCGTCACGATCAGGAAGTCGCAGTAATACCATCCGCGCTCGGTCATATCCTGTTTTGAAATAGGGAAGAAATCCGTTCATTTTGCCCTTTGCGGCCGTACCGCAGTATTTTGTTCTCTGTATATCGACCATAAAAAAATATAAAACCGCAGGCCTTGCTCGAAGGGCGGTTATTTTTCTGACAGCTCATATCATTACAGCGAAAAACTGCTGCATATCAATCGTATCAGTTATCCAGATAGAACTGTACCAGTTCCTGCATCAGCTCATCACGGTCGATCTTTGCAGATCAGGCTGCGGGCATTGTTGTGATTGGTTATGTAGGTCGGGTCCTCAGAAAGCAGATAACCGACGATCTGGTTGATCGGGTTGTAGCCTTTCTCCTTGAGCGCGTCGTACACAGCGGTAAGCGTGCGCTTCATCTCCTTGTTGGACTGTCTACCAGACTGAATTTTCTCGTTCCGTCAAGCATACTTGGTCTCCTTTCCGTTCCTAACCTGTCGGTATAATTCTATATAAACAGCATAATACAAATTGCGGAAAAAGTAAAGCCTATTCCCGGAAAGAAAACTCGAGCAAAATCTTTTTTCCATCCCCGGCACAAACAGGTGCCTGCACCAGAAATACAGAAGGGAGACCGGTTGCAGTCTCCCCTTCCTGTGTTTTGAAATTAACCGCGCAGCTGAGCGCCGAACTCGGTTTCGAGTGCCGAGATGGCGGCACGCATCGCCTTGTCGCACTCCTCGTCGGTAAGGGTGCGGTCGGGCGCACGCATGGAGAGCGAGTATGCAACAGACTTTTGCCGTCCGGGATGCCCTTTTGCCCTTGTAAACGTCGAACAGCTTGACCGACTTCGAGCAGCTTGCCTGCTGCCTTCTCAACAGTGGCCTGCATGGAGGCTGCCGGAACGGCATCGTCAACCAGAACCGCGATATCGCGGGTGGAAGCCGGGAACTTGGGCAGCGGGTGGTACAGCTTCTCCTGGTCGATGGCGGCCCAGCAGCGCGTCCATCCTGAGCTCGGCGGCAAGTACTCGCCGGACAGGCCGTAACGGTCTGCAACGGTCGGGTGGATGGTGCCGAATACACCGATCTCCTTGCCGTCGATCAGCACCTTGGCGCAGCGGCCCGGGTGATAGGACGGATTGGACTTTCAGGAGCGAAGGACGCGCCCTTGATATTCAGCTCACGCAGCAGCGCCTCGATGGCGCCCTTGAACTGGAAGAACGACAGGCGGCCGTAGCTGCCGAGGGTCAGGATCTTCTCCTCGTGCGGCAGTACGTCCGGGTCAGCCTTGCCGTCCTTGACGGTCGGGGTGTAGATGGTGCCCAGCTCGTACAGGGAAGCGGTCGGGTTGCGGTGTGCGTGGTTGTGCGCCAGATTATCCAGCATGGACGGCAGCACGGTGGTGCGCATCACGCTGAAATCCTCACCGAGCGGATTGAGAATGGTGGTGGAGATACGGCGCGGGTCGTTCTCGTCCCAGCCGATCATGTCGTAGAACTTCGGGGAGATGAACGAATGGCTCATGGACTCGTCGAAGCCCGCCTCGCGGCAGACCAGTGCAGCGGCGCGCTCGGCCTGCTGAGACGGGTGAACTCACCCTGTACCATCTCGCCGGCGTACAGCGTGGTCGGGATCTTGTCGTAGCCGTACATGCGGGCCACTTCCTCGGCCACATCGCACATGCGGTTGATGTCGGTGCGGAAGAACGGCACAACGACCTCGTTGTTCTCGATCTTGAAGTCCAGCTTCTCGAGCAGCTTCTGCTGCTCCTCAGCGGGCAGTTCCAGACCGAGCAGGGCGTTCATCTTGTCCGGCTCGAACGGCAGACGCTTGTGGTTCGGGTCGGAGTTGTCAACGTCGATGATGCCGTCGATGACCTCGCCTGCGCCGAGCATTTCGACCAGCTCACACGCGCGGTTGACCGCGTCGAGGTCATGCGCGGGTCCAGACCCTTTTCAAAGCGGCCGGAGGCCCGGTACGCATGCCGAGCGCCTTTGCGGTGATACGAACGGTAGCGCCGTGGAAGTTTGCAGACTCGAAAACGACGGTCTTGGTGTCGTCCATAATCTCGGAGTTTGCGCCACCCATAACACCCACAACAGCAACCGGCTTGTCGTTGTCGCAGATGGCGAGCATCTTGTCGCTCAGGTCATGATCTACGCCGTCAAGGGTCTGATAGACTCGCCGTTGCGGGCACGGCGGACAACGATGCGGCCGTCGGACAGGCACTTGTAGTCGAAAGCGCATGCATCGGCTGGCCGTACTCGAGCATAACATAGTTGGTGATATCAACGATGTTGTTGATCGGACGAACGCCGCAGGCGTGCAGACGCTCACGCATCCATGCCGGAGACGGCTCGATCTTGATATTCTTGACAATGCGGGCGGTGTAGCGCGGGCACAGGTCGGTGTCCTTGACCTCGACGGACATATACTTGTTGATGTCGTCGCCCACGCCCTTTGACCTCCGGGGTCTTGACGCTGAACGGACGGTCGAAGGTAGCCGCAGTCTCGCGGGCCAGACCGATCACGCTCAGGCAGTCCGGGCGGTTGGACGTAATCTCAAAATCGGAAACCCAGTCGTCCAGACCGAGTACCTTCTTGATGTCCTCGCCAACCGGGGTGCCGGCCGGCAGGAACAGGATGCCGTTCTCGCACGCATACGGTACGCAGCCGTGGGACAGACCCAGCTCCTGGAACGAGCACATCATGCCGTTGGACGGCACGCCGCGCAGCTTGCCCTTGGTGATCTTCACGCCGCCGGGCAGGGGTGGACTTGTGCAGGCAGACCGGGCAGATCTCGCCAACGGACGCAGGCGTTACATTGGGTGCGCCGGTGACGATCTGCACCGGCTCGCCGTCGCCGAGGTCGAGCTGGCAGATCTTCAGATGGTCGGAATCCGGGTGATCGACAACGGACAGGATCTTGCCGGTCACAACGTTGTCGATCTCCGCGCCGAGGTAGTAGACCTCCTCGACCTTGGAGCCCGGACATAGTCAGCTTAGCATCATACTCCTTCGGGGTGATGCCGGTCATATCGGTATAATCCGAAAGCCAGGATAATGGCAGTTTCATTGGGAACATATTTTTTGGTGTTATTGTTAGTGGTATCGCGCCGACTCGGCGCGCATTTGCCGCCTGCAAAACAGCGGCGCTGTCGTTCGTATATCGCTTGGGACATGCGGGGAGAGTCGGCCCATGAGCATCCCGCGTCAGCGCTTAGAACTGGTGCAGGAATCGAACGTCGTTCTCATAGAACAGGCGGATATCGTCGATCTTAAAACGGCCCATGACCATACGCTCCAGACCGATGCCGAAGGCGTAGCCGGAGTATTCATTCGGGTCGATGCCGCTCATCTCGAGCACCTTGGGGTGAACCATGCCGCAGCCGAGGATCTCGATCCAGCCCTCGCCCTTGCAGAGCGGGCAGCCTTCACCGTGGCAGCGGTAACACTGGATATCCATCTCAGCAGACGGCTCGGTGAACGGGAAGTGATGCGGGCGGAAACGAACAACCGTGTCCTCGCCGTACAGCTTCTTTGCGAACAGCTCGAGAATGCCCTTCAGGTCGCTCATGCGGATGCCCTTATCGACAACCAGACCCTCGATCTGATGGAACAGGGGAGAGTGGGTTGCGTCAACGGCGTCCGAACGGTAAACACGGCCCGGCGCGATAATGCGGATCGGCGGCTTGCGCTTTTCCATCGTGCGGACCTGCATCGGAGAGGTCTGCGTACGGAGCACAACATTATCCGAAATATAGAAGGTATCCTGCGTGTCGCGTGCCGGATGGTCCTTCGGGATGTTCAGCGCCTCGAAGTTGTAGTGGTCGAGCTCGACCTCCGGGCCTTCTGCGATAGAGAAGCCCAGACCGAGGAAAATCTCCTTGAACTCGTCGAGCACGATGTTCAGCGGATGCTTCTTGCCGATGACAACGTCCTCACCCGGCAGGGTAACGTCAATGGTCTCGGCAGCGAGCTTTTTTCGAGCGCAGCCTGCTCGATCAGCTTCTTCTGTTTGTCAATGATGGTTTCGATCTCCGCACGAACGTCGTTGATCAGCTGGCCAACAACCGGGCGCTCCTCCGCAGCAACGTCCTTCATACCCCTTGAGCAGAGCGGTCAGCTCGCCCTTCTTACCGAGGAACTTGACACGCGCTTCATCGAGGGCGCGTGCATCCGCTGCCGCAGCAAGCTGCTCCTTCGCGGACTGCAAAATGCCTTGCAGCTTTTCTTTCATATCAATTCTCCTTTGGAACGTGATGTTCATGCCGGGACGGAAACGGTCAAAAAAGCCTTCCGTCCCTCTGCTTTTTGCAATATAGGGACGAAAGGCATAACTCTTCCGTGGTACCACCCTGATTTCCGAATGCTCGGACACTCATTAAACGCCGGTAACGGGGCGTCAACCCGTCTGTGCCTACTGCCGAAAGCCGCGGTTCAGCACAGATGCTCGCAGGGGAACTTCACATCCTGTCTCATGGCGTGGCTTACAGCCTGCGGCCGCGCTCTCTGACTGAGAAATGGGAATGCTACTTTTCCTGTTCATCGCATTGGAATATTCATAACAGAATTATTAAACCACATTTCCGCGCAGAATGCAAGAGCGGTTTGCAGGAATTTAAGCGTTTTTTCCGTTTTTCATCGAGAAAGTGACCAGTTCCTCGCCCTCATGCTGAACATCTGTCTTTGCGACCGTCACGGTTTCCGGGATCGCGTCCGCAGAGACATCCTCAAGACCGCAAGACCGACGCCGTGTTTTTCGCTGACCGACAGACAGTTTTTCGCCGGCTGATCGTCGATATAGATATCACGCGCCGGTTCGGCACCGCCGAACCAGAGCATCAGCGTTTCCGCCTCGGATAATACGCTGCACGGTACAGCGTCACACCGCCATTCCTCTGTTTTCCGAGATGAGCTCGCGCACCTCGAAGGTCTCGACGGGTCTTTCTGCACAGACATCGCGCCGGTTCGGTATTCGAATGAATATAATTATACTGCTGCACCTTGCTGACGATGCAGTACGAAAGCATGCACGCCAGAACGATGACACACGTCCAGAGTGCGGTTTTCTTTGTTTTTGGCATAACTTCGCCTCCTCAGACCCAGGGGAATACCCAGCGAATGCTGAAAAACGTTGCGGCCATGCTCAGGCCATTTGCGCACAGCGCATCGACCGATGTGCCGACGGACGTTCGCTCCTGAGCGTTTGCGGTAAATGACGGCCTCCGCAATCCAGATGGCAAAGCTCGAGCGGCACAAAACAAAATACCGGTAAAGCGTCATGCCCTGTGCCATGCTCCACCCGGTGACAGCGGTCAGCACGAGCTGCGTTGCGATGTTCACGCAGAGGAACACTCTGCGGTTGCGCTCGTCCCAGAAGCCGAACGGAATGAGCAGCAATCCTTCGATCAGCAGCGTCGGCAGCAGAGAAAAGAAACTGCACTTTTGCGTAATCGCGCCACGAATTATTGGTCAGGACCGTGTTCGCGGCGTAGTCGTAGGTAAATTCCCCACAGCCGGCAGCGCTGCTGCACGAAGCCGGGCGCCGTCCTTTGTCGCGAGGACGATGCGGAACTCGTCCGGGACGCCGTGATAGTCATACCGGAAGGTGTCATCCGTGCTCTGTATCTCGCCGTACATCGGCGCTCGCGTACGTCCAGCATGGCCAGATGCCACGTTCCTTCGCCGCCTGCATCGCGTGCCGCAGTCCGAAAGATTCGTTATAATCTCGGCATCCATCTGCTTCCGGAAAGATCGTTCCAGTCCTGATTATCAAACAGCTCATCCGGCGCTTCACCGGGCACGAGCAGATCAAGATAATAGATCCCGCTCGGCGGATTTTCCACATGGATGGTCATGCTCGGCTTTGGCCCCATGTCAGCGCGCGCCGGAACCGGCAGCAGAACGGCAAGCAGCGCGAGCACGCAGAAAACAGATGTCCGCTTTCGTTTCATAACTATTCCCTCCTTACCTTTATATGCTAATCGTAACATACAGAGGAAACAAACACAAGTTACAAATACAATACGGTATGATTTTCGTCCGTCCTGCTTGACAAAAAAGCTGTGTTTGCGGCTATAATAGCAAAGGTAATACTGAGAAAATGCCATGAAAAAAAGGGAGTATTTCTTCTTCGTCTGTTCAGAGAAAGGTGCGGTCGGTGCAAGCACCTCTGCGAGAGGAAAGAAGGTCGCTTTGGAGCAGGGCAGCTGATTTGTGTTAAGCTGTTCCGTCCTGTCCACGTTACGGACCAACGAGCGCGCGGCTTTTGCCGCGAATTCAGGTGGTACCACGGAGCACGCTTCGTCCTGTTTTTGGACGGCGTGCTGTTTTTATTTTGTAAAAAAATTGAGGGAGATAGATCAATGAGCGAACTGCCTAAGACCTACGACCCGAAATCGGTCGAGGACAAGCTGTACAAGTTCTGGGTCGATTCCGGCTTCTTCCACGCCGAGGTCAATCCGGACAAGAAACCGTACACCATCGTTATCCCGCCTCCGAATGTTACCGGCCAGCTCCATATGGGTCATGCGTTCGACGAGACCCTTCAGGATATCCTCATCCGCACCAAGCGCATGCAGGGCTACGAGGCTCTGTGGATGCCGGGCACCGACCACGCCGGCATTGCAACCCAGATCAAAGTAGAGGAGAACCTCCGCAAGGAGGAGGGCCTGACCCGTTACGACCTCGGCCGCGAGGAATTCCTTAAGCGCGTATGGGACGTGGAAGGACAAGTTCGGCAGCCGCATCATCAGCCAGCTCAAGACAGCTCGGCACCTCCTGCGACTGGGACCGCGAGCGCTTCACCATGGACGAGGGCTGCTCCAAGGCGTCCGTCGAGGTATTCGTAAACCTGTACAACAAGGGCCTGATCTACAAAGGGCCACCGCATCATCAACTGGTGCCCGCACTGCGCGACCGCCCTGTCCGACGCTGAGGTTGAGTACGAGACCCAGCCGAGGGCAAGCTGTGGCATATCCGCTATCCGCTCGCAGACGGCTCGGGCGATGACTGGTCGTTGCGACCACCGTCCGGAGACCTTCATGGGCGATACCGGCGTCGCGGTCAACCCGGAACGACGAGCGCTACAAGCATCTCATCGGCAAGACCTGCATCCTGCCGATCATGAACCGCGAGATCCCGATCTTCGGCGACGAGTATGTCGATATGGAGTTCGGCACCGGCTGCGTCAAGGTTACGCCGTGCCACGACCCGAACGACTTCGAGAGATGGGTCCAGCGCCACGACCTCGAGCAGATCCTCGTGTTCAACGAGGGACGCAACTGTCAACGCAAACGGCGGCAAGTACGAGGGTATGGACCGCTATGAGTGCCGCAAGGCGGTTTGTAAAGGACCTCGAGGAGGGCGGGCTACCTCGTCAAGATTGAGGACCACGAGCACAACGTTGGCACCTGCTACCGCTGCGGCACCACCGTTGAGCCGATGACCTCCGCACAGTGGTTCGTCAAGATGGCGCCGCTCGCCAAGCCCGCGATGGACGTTGTCAACGAGGGCAAGACCAAGTTCGTGCCTGACCGCTTCTCCAAGACCTACCTGCGCTGGATGGAGAACGTACACGACTGGTGTATTTCCCGTCAGCTGTGGTGGGGTCACCGCATTCCGGCGTTCTACTGCGACGACTGCGGCGAGATGACCGTCTCCAAGACCGATGTGCACACCTGCCCGAAGTGCGGCGGTACGCATATCCGTCAGGAGGAGGATGTTCTCGATACCTGGTTCTCCTCTGCACTGTGGCCGTTCTCCACGCTCGGCTGGCCGGACAAGACGCCGGAGCTGGATTATTTCTATCCGACCTCGACTCTTGTCACCGGCTTCGACATCATCTTCTTCTGGATTGCACGCATGATCTTCTCCGGTGGGAGCACATGGGTGAGACCCCGTTCAAGACGGTCTATATCCACGGTCTGGTGCGCGACGCGCAGGGGCGCAAGATGTCCAAGTCGCTCGGCAACGGCATCGACCCGCTGAGGTCATCGACCAGTACGGCGCGGACGCGCTGCGCTTCACCCTCGCCACGGGCAACAGCCCCGGAAACGATATGCGTTTCTCGGATGAGCGCGTGTACAGGCGTCCCGTAACTTCTGCAACAAGATCTGGAACGCATCGCGCTTCATCCAGATGAACCTGACCATCGACAAGGACAAGGCAGTTGAGCTGCCGGCAGACCTTGCCATCGAGGACAAGTGGATCATCAGCAAGTTCAACACGCTGGTTGCCGACGTTACCCGCAACATCGACCAGTACGAGCTGGGTCTTGCCGCCTCAAGCTGAACGACTTTATCTGGGAGAACTTCTGCGACTGGTATATCGAAATTGCAAAGACCCGTCTCCAGACCGGCGACGAGAATGTACAGAAGGTTCTGTGCTACGTGCTGAGCGGCGCAATGCAGCTGCTGCACCCGATCATTCCGTTCATCACCGAAACCATCTGGCAGGCGCTGCCGCACGAAGGCCGTCCGTCATGGTGGTATCCAGCTGGCCGGAGTACGACGACGAAGCTGAACTTCTCCGTCGAAGAAGCGCAGATGGAGAGCCTGATGGACGCTGTCCGCGCCATCCGCAACCGCCGCGCTGAAATGAACGTACCGCCCTCCAAGAAGGCCAAGGTACTCATTCTGACCGAGAAGAAGGACACCTTCTCCGCGGGCGCAGGCTTCTTCCCCGAAGCTCGCATACGCATCCGAGATCGAGCTGATCGACGCAGTTCCGGCGGACGCTGCCAAGATGGCATCCGTAGTCACCGGCGACGCACAGATCTATATGCCGATGGGCGACCTCATCGACTTCGAGGCCGAGCGGGCCCGTCTCGGCAAGGAGAAGAGCAAGGTCGAGGCCGACATCGACTTCGTTATGAAGAAGCTGAACAACCCGAAGTTTGTCGATAAGGCACCCGAGAAGGTTGTTGCAGCCGAGCGCGAAAAAGGCCGAAAAGCTGCGCGAGCACCTCGCAAAGCTGGAGGAGTCCATTGCAGCGCTGAATTAAATGATGAAAAAGAGTGGAGTTTCTCCACTCTTTTTTCTTAACATTTTCCCCGAAAACACTTTTGACTGTAAACCTACTTTATCCCTTATAATGTAATCAATAGAAGGGAAGGTGATCGCATGAACATAGCGGAAGCAGAGCGCAGGACGGACTGACCCGGCGAACATCCGGTTTTACGAAAAGGAGGGCTGCTCACGCCGACACGCGGCGAGAACGGCTACCGCGACTACACCGAGGACGATGTGCAGACGCTGCGGAAGATCATGCTGCTGCGGCGGCTGCGGCTGAGCGTGCCCGACATCCGCGCCATCGAGAGCGGCGAGAAAGCGCTGCCCGAGGCGGCAGCAGGCCAGCTCGACGTATTGCAGGGGGGACATCCGCGAGCGAACAGGCGTATGCGATGTGCCGCGCCATCTGCGAGGACAGAGCGGAGTGGAACGGGCTGGATGTAGACCGGTACCAGTCCATCGTGCTGCCCGCAGACGACCCGCGCGAGAAAGACCGCATCCCGCCGGCAGGCTGCCCGTGGCGGCGCTTCCTGCCCGCAATGGGATGCCGGACTGTATGGGCTGCTGTGGTTGATGCTGTCGCAGTGGGTGTTCCGCATCAATCCGGAGAATTTTATCCAGATCACGGCGAGTCTGGCGTGGTCGGCCGCGTGCGCTTATGTCGGCTGGCTGCTGACGTTCGTGTTCGAGCCGGTGCTGCTGCATTACTGGGGCACAACGCCCGGCAAGTGGATCTTCGGGCTGTCCGTCCGCGATGAGGACGGGGAACAAGCTGTCCATCCGCACCGCATATGCCCGTTTGTGGGGCGTGTTCGGCTACGGCAACTGCTATGCGCTGCCGTTCTTCGACTGGTACTACAATTACAAGTGCTACCGCGCGTGCAAAGAAGAGGAGCTCTCGTGGGATTTGGAGAACGGGTGCAGCATCGTTGTCCGCGAGCGGGAGGTGCGCTGGTATCGCGTGGCGCTGTCACCTGCTGGTGATCGGGCTGCGAACAGCCGCAGGTTACGGCATTGACCTGTACGCCAAGCTGCCGCCCAATCGCGGCGAGCTGACTCTTGCGGAGTATGTGGAGAACTGCAACGACTGCCTGAAATATAATCAGGGCTTGGCGCCGTATGTCCGGCCGGACGGCAGCTGGAATAGCGACGTGGGAATGGGCGGCTCGTACACCGGATTCTCGCTGGGCGATTCTGTATCCGATGTGACGGTCGAAACCGATGCGGACGGCTATGTGCAGTCGGTGACGGTGGTTTCGGATTCGCAGAACGGCTCGTGCGGCTATCAGGAGCGCATGACGGTGTATTACGCCTTTGCGGCCGCGTATGCCAAATGGAGCTGGCTGTATGCCGACCACATGAGGGATGACATCATTGACGACGGCTGGGAATACGATGTACCGGATACGAAAAACGTCAAGGAGGCGCATCTCGACGGACTGGATTTCCGGTACGAATATGAATACAGCAATACAGATACCGTAAACGATTGTATCTCAATCAGCCGATGCCGTATCATTCGGTGCTGACGATTGAGAAAGAGTGAATGAGTTATCGTAGGGCGGGGGAGGGTGCCCCCCCTGCGGACATTTATCAACTAAATCCGTGGAATCGAATATTACACAGGAGGTAAGCCATTACGGGCGCAGCGCGACCGGGAGCCTGCGCAAGGATAGTGCCATTCTCCATTCTCAATTTTCAATTTCCCATTACTCCTGCCTCTGACTTCTGCCTTTACAAAAGGCTTTCTTTGCCCAAAGTGTGCTATACTAATCTCACAAAAACATATAGATAGAGGAATAGCCAATGAAAAGGAATCATTCTTGCCGCCGGTAAGGGCTCGCGCCTGTACCCGATGACACGTCCGGTATGCAAACCGCTGCTGCCGGTATACGATAAACCGATGATCTACTATCCGCTGGCTGCGCTCCTGCAGGCCGGTATCATCCGCGATATTCTCATCATCATCCCCGCCCGGAGAGGAAGGCCCGTTTACCGTCTGCTCGGCTTCGGGCGGACGTCTCGGCGTTAACATCACCTACGAGGTACAGGAGGTCGCGCGCGGCATCGCGGACGCGCGCTGCTCATCGGCTCCCAGTTCATCGGGGATGACTCGGTTTGCCTTGTTCTGGGCGATAATATCTTCTATTCCCCCAATTTCCAGGACTGTCTGGACCGTGCTGTGCAGCAAAATCCGGCGCCTGCGTATTCGGCTACTATGTGGATGACCCGCGTACGTTCGGCGTTGTGGAGTTTGATGATCAGGGGCCGTGCTATTTCCATCGAGGAGAAGCCGCGCTATCCGAAGTCTAACTATATCATTCCGGGTCTGTATTTCTACGATAACTCGGTTATGGGGAGATCGCCCGCGGGCTCAAGCCCTCGGCAAGAGGCGAGCTGGAGATTACGGATGTCAATATCGAGTACATGAAACGCGGTCAGCTGCACGTTGAAAAGCTCGACCGGGATTTCGTCTGGCTCGATGCCGGTACGGCGGACAGCCTGCTCTACTCCGCACAGGTTGTCCGCCGCGTGCAGGATGAGACCGGACGCTGCCATCGCATGTCCGAAGAGATTGCGTACGCGCGCGGCTATATCAGCCGTCAACGCTGCTTCGTCATGCGGAAGAGCTGAATAAGACCCTGTATGGCCGTTACCTGGAATGTCTCTAAAGGGAGAATCTGACAGGATTGCCTGTTTATGCCGGCTTACCGAAACAAAAACCTACCACACAAGGCTCACATGGGTATGATCGATGTTACTGACGACTTCCGCGCAGCGGTGCAGAACGCTTGCCGCAAGACCGGATGAAGTCCGGCACGATCACCGGCTTTACCACCGGCGGTGTTGCCGGCCTGACAACGCTCGAGTTTGAGCCGGGCATGGTCTATCACGACCTCAAGGCTGCGATGGATGTCTTTTCGCCCTATCGCGATGAGACCGGTGCAGTCATTCATTACCACCACCATGATACCTGGCACGATGACAACGGCTCGTCGCATATTAGAGGCGGCCCTCCTCAGCCCGTTCATCGTCATCCCTTTCGTCAACGGCGAGATTACGATCGGCCCGTGGCAGAATCTGACCCTTGTGGAGTGCGATACCCGCAACCGCGTGCCGGGATATTGTCTTTTCAGGTGATGGGGAGAATAATACAAATTGAGAATGGAAAGTGGAGAATGGGGAAATGTGTTCCGTTCTCCATTTTTGTGCAAAAAAATAAATAAAAAACGCCTGTAAAGGCGGCTGATTGACAGATTTCTGCAGGATATGCTATACTATAAGCGGTTCTGTATAAAAAGCACGATGACCGCTCGGAGTAGGGCCCGAACGGTCATCTTAGTTTAACTATGATACGGAAAGGTCTGATTGCTTAGCAACATCCTTGGGTATATTATACTCGCAGAACCTCGGTCTTGTCAAGCGACAGGGCCGGGGTTTTGTTGCGTCACGGCTCTCAAACGCTCCGCACAGTCAGAAAGATTAGCGTCCGCTAACTAAATAGCTTTTTTTTTTTGATAAATGTGGTATAATATAAGCGTTCGAAAAATTTGAGTACGGTTCGGGAATCCCTATTGCCGTGCATAGAAATGGAGCGACAAAGCATGACTAAAATTGATATTATTTCCGGTTTTCTGGGTGCCGGCAAGACGACCCTCATCAAGCGTCTGCTGGCCGATGCGCTCAAGGGTGAGCAGGTTGTTCTGATCGAGAACGAGTTCGGTGAGATCGGCATTGACGGCGGCTTCCTCAAGGATGCCGGCATTGTTGTAAACGAGATGAACGCAGGCTGCATCTGCTGCTCGCTGGTTGGCGACTTCGGCAAAGGCGCTGCACGATGTTGTGGACCGGTACCATCCGGACCGCATCCTGATTGAGCCGTCCGGCGTCGGCAAGCTGTCGGACGTTATCGCTGCGGTGGAAGAACGCGCACCTCGAGCAGCTGAACAGCTTTGTAACCGTTGTTGACGGGCGCTCAAGGCCAAGATGTACCTCAAGAACTTCGGTGAGTTTTTCGAGAATCAGGTGGCGCATGCCGGTGCCATCCTGCTGTCCCGCACGGCTGAGTGTCCGGAGAAGCGCCTCGACGAGACCGTTGCCATGCTGCGCGGCCTGAATGGAGCACGCCCGCATCGTCACCACCCGTGGAAGGACCTGACCGGCGAGCAGCTGCTCTCCACCATGGAAGGCAGCCGCGACCTCGTTGCGGAGGTTCTCGGGAGATCGCGCACGAGCCACACCATGAGCATCATCATCACCACGATGACCACGAGCATGATGAGCACGAACATGAGCACGACCATGAGCATGACCATGACGAGCACGAGCATCATCATGATCATGACGAGAACTGCACCTGCGGCTGCCACGACCACGACCATGAGCATGAGCATCACCACGATCATGACCACGGGCACCATCATCACGACCACGACGGTCACTGCTGCTGCGGTCACGACCACGATCACGATGCTGACGAAGTATTCACCTCCTGGGGCAAGGAAACGACTCACAAGTACACCGAGGCAGAGCTTAACGCGGCTCTTACCGCGCTCGGCGATGTTACGCTCGGCACCGTACTGCGTGCAAAGGGGCATCGTTCCGTGTGCAGACGGCGGCAGTGGCTGCACTGACTACGTTCCGGGCGCACCGAAATCCGCCGCGGCGCTGCCGATTACACCGGCCGTCTGTGCGCGTCATCGGCTCCGAGCTGGATGAGGAGCGCATCGCTGCTCTGTTCGGCGTAAACGAAAAGTGAGGTAACCAGATATGGCTAACGAACCCATTCCGGTATACGTCTTTACCGGCTTTTCTGGAGAGCGGCAAGACCAAGTTCATTCAGGATATTCTCGCGGACCCGAACTTTACCGAGAACGAGCGCACAGTGCTGCTGCTGTGCGAAGAAGGCATCGAGGAATACGACGAAAGTGGCTGCTGCACTACGGCACCGCGCTTGTGCCGATCGAGTCCGGAGGACCGTCTGACGCCGAATATCCTCAAGCGCGTGGAGCAGAAATAGCCGGACCGCATTCTTTGTTGAGTACAACGGCATGTGGAAGCTGGAAAAGCTGATGCAGGCATTTCCTGCCCGCTGGGAGCTGTACCAGATCGTCACCACGGTCGATGCGACCACGTTTGAGCTGTATTCCAACAACATCGGCCCGATGATGTTCGAGAGCATATCACCACTGCGGATCTGGTTGTGTTCAACCGCTGCACGGATGAGCTGAAGGACATGCTGTACAAGAAGAACATCAAGGCGATGAATCCGCGTGCGGCAATCTATCTGGATGACGTAAACGGCAATTCCGAGGACTACGCCCGCAATATGCCGCTGCCGTTTGACGTGGATGCGGATATCATCGACATCCAGCCGGAGGACTACGGTCTCTGGTACATCGACGCCACCGGCGACCCGATGAAGTATGACGGCAAGACCGTCCGCTTTCTGCCCAGGCCTACGTCGGCAAGGATGTGCCCGCCGGCAGCTTCGTGCCCGGCCGTTTCGGCATGGTCTGCTGCGCGGATGACGTCACCTTCCTCGGCTTCCTCTGCCGCTATCCCGACCGCGATCAGCTGCATAACCGCGACTGGGTCAAGGTAACGGCGTCCATCACCGTCGAGGAGCTGCCGCAGTACCGCGGTCCCGGTCCGGTGCTGCATGCCATCACGGTAGAACCCGCCGAAAGGCGAAGGAAGATATCGTTTACTTTAACTGAATCTTCTCCATGCAAAATAAAAGAGACGAGCCTGCCTGGCTCGTCTCTTTTTTCTTTAGTAAAAAAGCGCACTGATCGCTCGATTAGGACTCGAACGGTCAGTGACTAAAAAAATCGCTAATCAATTAGGGTCTGACTGCCTGAACAGCATCCCTTGGGATAGTATACCCGAGCAGCCCCGGTTTTGTCAAGTGCGGCAAAGCCGGGGTTTTGCTTTTGCATGCAGCGATTACTGCCTGCTGATTGCTAATTTTCTAATTAGAAAAGTGTGTCCCCGTCACACAGCAGTGACGGGGGACAGAGACAAAAAGGGGGATACAGACGATTCATAAACTCCATGAACGTCTTTTTGAAAGATCGGTGACGGCTTGAGGGATTAGCCGATGCCACCGTACATAACGCCGAGAATCAGTGCAAGAACTGCACAGATAACGTATACCCACTTGCCGAGCGGGAAGAACCAGCTGCCGATCGGCTTCTTAGCGCCTTCGTTAACAGCAGCAAAGTGCCTTTTCCTTGCCCAGTACCCAGAAGAACATAACGCCGGCCAGAGCAGCGCCGAGCGGGCAGATGTAAATGGAAACAACGTCCATCCACTGAGGTCCACGGCTGGATTGCGATGGAAACGACCAGACCGATTACACCGATGATGATGCCAACGGCTGCTGCACGCTTGAACTTGAAGTGCTCCTGCAGGAAGGCAATCGGTGCCTCGTACAGGTTTACGATGGAGGATACGCCTGCGAACAGTACGCAGATGTAGAAGATCGCGCCGATGATACGGCCGGCAGGCATTGCGTTGAATACGTTTACGAGGTAAACGAACATCAGGCCGGGGCCGCCGGATACGTCGTTGATGCCTTGGCCCAGAACAACTGCCATTGCCGGAATGATAACGAATGCTGCCAGCAGAGCTGCTATGGTATCAAATACTGCAACGTTGCGTGCGGGAGGACGGGATATCCTCGCTCTTGGACAGGTAGGAACCGTAGATTACCGAGCCGTTGCCTGCAACGGACAGGGAGAAGAACGCCTGACCGAATGCAAATACCCACAGGTCGGGCTTAGCCAGACCAGCCGGATTCAGGGTCAGAATGTACTTTATAGCCTTCGGATGCGCCGGGCAGCGTGCCGATGTAGATTGCCAGTACGAGGAACAGACCGAACAGAACCGGCATCATGATCTTGTTTGCCTTCTCAATGCCGCCTGCAATGCCCATTACCATGATGGCAAGGGAAAACTACCAGTGCAACCTGATCTGCCATACGCCGTTGCCGATGCCGAAGAAGCCGGCCGACGCCATTGCCTTGAGGGCTTCGGGAAGGGTCTCAGCCTCCGGTGCGGTCATGCCGAAGGTGCCGCCGATCGCGCCCATATCCGTGCCGAGGCTGAACAGGCTGCCGGAGAGGACATGAAGGTGTACTTGAAGATCCAGCCGAGAACGACCGTGTAGCCGATTGCCAGCATCAATGCACCGATGATCGGGATCGCGCCGATCGCCTTACCGGATTTCTCGCTGCCGGTGCGCTCCTTGGTACACATGCCGAACGCACCAACCGGACCTGCAGCTGCACGGCGGCCGAGAGCGAACTCCTCGATAACGCCGGTACTGCCGATCAAAAATTACAAAGATGAAATAGGGAAGCAGGAAGGTCATGCCGCCGTACTTCTGCACCATGATCGGGAAACGCCAGATGTTGCCCATACCAACCGCAGAACCGATACATGCCAGAAATGAATCCCCACTTTACTCTGAGCTGAACCATCTCTGTTCTAAGTTTTTAGGCTCTTTACTCATTATCTTACACCCCTTTAATGTGTAAATGGATAGAAAAAGGGCGTTCTCTTTGCCGCAGAAAATGTTTTAGTTTTCTGGCAAAAAGCGTCCGCAGAAACTTTGTTCTTTGCTTTCCTGTGCACTTTCCACGCACAGGTTACGCCCTGATTATAAAGTTATAAAAAGGTCAGGAGTCCTGCGCTTTATGCAATGCCGCAGCGCGTCCGTATTGTTATTGGAAAACCGCACAATTTATACAATTATGGGTATCGCCTTTGACGAAAGGAGAACAGGGGAATTATTTCTCTTCGTTCGGGTACGGCTCCAGGAATGCGTGGAAGTGACGCATCGGCAGATTGTGGCCCCAAACAATACGCATGTTCGGGATGTTCTCACGATCCTCGTACAGAGCCTAACAGCTGCGATAACGTAGTCGAGGTGCTCCTGGTCAGACGGCTGCGGTCGATTGCGAAGCGAACTACGTTACATACTTCAGCCAGCTGCTCCGGGGTCTTGAGGTCATACTCCATGGAGTAGTCGCCCAGCTCGGATACACGGATGCCGTAGCGGCGGATCAGCTCAAAGGCTGAAGCCCTCACCAGCGAAGGTGTCGTGGCCGCGCTTGCCGTCGAAGAACTCATCCATGTTGATGTATACAGCGTGGCCGCCTGCCGGCAGTACAACGCCCTTAACGCCAGCGTCGTAGAAGCCTTCTGCCAGGTAGTTACGCCACTGAGCAACACGCTCGTTCATGTAGTTGAAGTCGCAGGACTCGTACAGGCCAACTGCCAGAGCCATGATGTCACGGCCGGACATGCCGCCGTAGGAATCGTTGCCGTAGCAGGAGATCTGCTTAACCTTCAGCAGAACGCCAACGTCGGTCTTAACGGTGCCGTCTTCGTTGAAGTCGGAGAAGTTCTTCCAGAACAGGCCCGCACTTATCGCGGAATGCCAGCATGCCGCCCATGTTAGCGTGGCCGTCGCTTCTTAGCGGACATGGTGAATGCGTCGCAGTAGGAGAACATCTCGGTAGCGATCTCAGCGATGGACTTGTCAGCGTAGCCTTCCTCATTCATCTTGATGAAGTAAGCGTTCTCAGCCCAGCGAGCGGTATCGAATACCAGCGGGATGTTGTACTTATGCGCAACGCGGTTGATTTCCTTCAGGTTGCCCATGGAAACGGCCTGGCCGCAAACCGGGTTGTTGGTGATGCAGGTGAAGATCAGCGGAACGTTCTCCGGGCCTACGGAGGTGATCAGCTGCTCCAGCTTCTCGATATCCATGTTGCCCTTGAACGGGTTCTTCTCGTAACGGCCGCCTTCCGGTACTTCCCACAGCAGGGTCTTGTTGTACAGGTTACGCGGAATGGAACCCATCTGCTTGATGTTGCCTTCGGTGGTGTCGAAGTGACCATTCGACGGAATGGTGAACTTCTTGCCCGGTGACGCTTAGCAAGGATGTTGCGAACGATTTCCATCAGAACGGACTCAGCTGCACGGCCCTGCTGGATGATAAATGCGTTCGGGCGCTCCATCTGAGCAGCGCCGCCGTTGAACAGGCCGCCTTCGTACTCGCAGAGATAGACCTCGTCCATCATCTTCTCGATGTCACGGCAATCGGTGCGGACCAAGTCGATGACCTTCTTCCAGTTCTTCTCGCCGCCGCGCTCGAAAATGTCGCGGAAGGTGTCGAGAGCAGAACGTAATAACCGGTGTTGCGGCCGTAAGCCTCGTCGCCGAGGAACAGGCTTGCCCACTGATGATTGGTCATTGCAGTGGTACCGGAGTCAGACAGCATATCCACGGTCAGCATGCCGGACGGGAATGCGAACTCGTTGTAATGAGTAGCCTGAAGAGCGCGCTCACGCTGCTCAACGGTTACTTCCGGAAGATCACGGACTGCGTAAGTGAAATGATGCGGTGCGGGTACGTTCAGCGGATACTGCTTGCTCATAATAAATTACCTCCATTTTTTGGCGTTGTTGCCGTTTGTGTTTTGGAGGCACCCCTGGTCGTCGGAGAGGTGTTTATTGTTTCCTCTCCGCCTGGCGGACAGCACCTTGTCTGTGAAAAAGGGTTATAACGGGGTTTTCGCGCTGCGTCATTACGGTGCTACCGCAATGACCTCGATCTCTACCAGAGCATCCTTGGGCAGGCGCGCAACTTCAACAGCCGAACGGGACGGATAGCCGCCCTCGCCGAAGAACTCAGCATATACCTCGTTCATCGCGCCGAAGTTGTTCATGTCGCTGAGGAACACGGTCGTCTTGATGACGTCCTTCATGTCTGCGCCGCCCTCTTCGAGGATGGCCTTGACGTTGGTCAGCGACTGGCGGGTCTGCTTTTAATACCCTCCGGGAAAGCGCCCGTGGCGGGATCAAGCGGAAGCTGGCCGGACGTGATGATCAGCTTACCTGCTGCAACACCCTGTGCATAGCCGATCGCTGCCGGTGCCTTTCCGTACTGATGATCTGCTTCATTTCCATCAGCCTCCTTTTCATGTCATAAACTTTATCACACTTAAAACCTTTTGTCAACGCATTATTGTGCACTTTGTATGAATGACCACAAACAAACCCCCCGTTTTTGTGTCCTATTTCCATATGTTTTGTGCATTCTCACAACTGAGCATTTTTTTAATTGTGATAAATTCCTTTTCACCTTCTTTTGACAAGCTCTGAGCGGTATTATATAATATAAGTAACACTTCTACCGGAAGAAAAACACACACACGTCGTTTTCCATTTCAAAAATGAGGTGAGATCACATGGCAAATCCACTGCTGCAGCAGTATATCAAGGTAACCGAGTTCCTCGGTCTGACCCTCGGACCGGACTATGAGGTCGCGCTGCACGACATGACCGACAAAAACCGTTCCATCATCGCCATCGCCAACAACCACATCAGCGGGCGCGATGTCGGTGCGCCGCTGACCAACGTCGCGCTCAAGATCCTGATGGACAAGAGCTACGAGACGCAGGACTACCGCCTGCACTACTGCGGCATGTCCGCAAAGGGCAAGGTCCTCCGCTCCTCGAGCATGTTCATCAAGCAGAACGGCAAGCTCATCGGCATGCTGTGCATCAATTTCGACGATTCCAAATACCGCGAAGCGAGCGACGCCATCCTCAAAAGCTGTGCCACCCCGACCGCTTCGTCGAGGCGCATGTGCAGATCGACGAGTCGCAGTTCTCGGACAAGCCGATGTGTCCCCCCGCAGTCTCACCCGAGAGCTTTCATAACTCCATCGGCGATGTGGCTGAGGACGCCGTTGCAAACGAGCTGTCCCGTCTCGGCGTGAGCGCCGACCGTCTGACGCCCGAGGAGCGCCTCAAGATCGTCGCCTCTCTCAAGGAGGGCGGCATCTTCCTGCTGCCGGGTAAGGGATCGCCGGCAGTCCCTGCTCGCGCCGAGCATTTACCGTCATCTCGCGCAGCTCAAGAGCGAAGTCCCGGAAGAATGAGGAGGTGACGCCATGCTGCGTGATTACGTTCGCCGCCTGCCTGCTCGGCTCGCAGCCGCGCCGTCAGCTCGCTCGGCATCGTGCTCATGCTTCAGGCAAACGTCGGTCTGGAGCCGTGGAGCGTGCTCCAGCAGGGCCTTGACGCTCGTCCTGCCGATCTCCTACGGCCTCGCCACGGTCATCGCGGGCGCCGCCGCGATCGGTCTGGCTGTCCTGCTCGGCGAGAGCTTTCGGCGTCGGCACGATCGTCAACATCATCGGCTGCGGCGTGTGCATCGACGCGATGCTCGCACTCGACTGGGTGCCGCAGCTGCATTCGCTCCCCCGGCGGCATCGCGATGCTGCTCGCCGGACTGGGCTGCTCGCGCTCGGCACATGGATGGTATATGCAGTGCGCTCGGCGCAGGGCCGCGCGATGCGCTGATGGTCGCGCTCGCGAGAAAGACCGGCCGCTCCGCCGGTGTCTGCCGCATCTGTGCGGATATTCTGGTTACGGTCTCCGGCTTTCTGCTCGGCGGCCAGTTCGGCATCGGCACGGTCATCTCCGCGCTCGGTCTCGGCTCGCTCATCAATCTGAATTTCAGCCTGCTGCATTTCCACCCGGCGAAGGTGCATCAGGAAAACATTGCGGAAACGCTCCGCTATCTCCGCTCATAATTTCCGCACCGCCCGCAGACAGCTCGCCTGCGGGCGGTGCTTTTCTGGCGTTTTTCGAATTTTCTCTTGCGCAGACCGCGAAAAAGCGCGATAATAGAGAAAGAAAACCGGTCTCTCAGCAACGGAGGAACGATTATGTCAGTGACACTCAAACAGATCGCCGATATGGCGGGCGTACATAAATCCACGGTCGACAAGGTCATTCACGACCGTCCGGGCGTGAGCGAGGCGAAGCGCGAGCAGATCCGCGCCCTGCTCGAACAATACGGCTACGAGTCCAACCCGCTCGCAAAGGCGCTCAATTACCAGAAAAAGAAGCTGACCGTCGGCATTCTGCTGGCGCACACAGCAGCTTCCGCCGCGCTGCGGCACGGCATCGAGCGCGTGCGGCAGGATTTCGCGAAGCTTCAACATCGCGCTCGACCTGCGCGAGACCGAGGCCGCCGACACAGAGCAGCAGGCCGCCTGTCTGCGGGAATTCCGCGAGAGCGGAGCGGCCGGCGTCATCGCCTGCACGGCGGATGATGAGGCGGTGAAAACCGCGCTCTGCGCCCCCTGCACGATGGGATATTCCGCTCATTCTTGTCCACAGTGCGCCGGAAAACGTGCCGTGCCTGTGCCGCATCGAGCAGGGATGTGCGCAGGCAGGCCGCACGGCGGCGCGAATCAGGCTTCTGCTCGGCGGCAGCGGCAGGGGTCGGCGTACTGCGCACCCCGGGCGGCGCGTCACGCCTGGGAGCCAGTCGCTCGCACGCGCTTCGATGAAAATCTGCCGCTCGCCGTGGCCGCCGAGACCAAGCCCTCCCCCAAGCTCGCCTACATGAACACCCGTGCTCTGCTCAGCCGCTGTCCCGGACTCGATGCGCTCGTCATCCTCTGCGGCTGCGTGCCCGAGGTCTGCCGCGCGATTCATGATGCAAATCCGGCCGCTCGTCCCGCGCTGCTGTGCTTCGAGAACAGCCCGGAGATCGCTGCACTCCTCCGCAGCGGCGCGGTCGCCTGTGCGGTCAACTGAGACGCGGGCCGAGCAGGGGACGGCTCGCCATGGCTGCTGTTCGAGCACCTCGTCTACGAGCGCACGCCTGAGCAGAGCACGGTCTGCACGCCGAGCCTCATCACCCTCGCGGAAAACGCATAAAAACCGCGCGTTATCTATAAACTCTCGCTCACCGTCACCGGCAGGCGAGAGTTTATAATTTTTTTGTGAACTTTCCATCCTGTAAATTGACAACGGTTTGCGCGTAAACTATACTGTAAAATGAAAAAGAATGCTGAGGCAGCACCATATCATTTTGCGGTGCCGCCCTTAACCCAAGGGGAGATTTTACTATGCTGAACGAGGACACGCGCCTGCTGCTCGCGCGCTGTCGCAGGGGAGATGCCGAGGCGCAGAGCGAACTGCTCGCGCGATACAGCCGCGTCTCTATTTCTACTGCCTGAAAATGCTGAAGGACGAGCGCCGCGCACAGGATACCGAACGGAAAATCTTCTGCGAGGTGCTGAACGGCCTTTCTGAACTGAAAAACGACGAGGATTTCCCGCTCCGGACGGTGAGCACCGCCGCAAGGCTGTGCCGCGCCGCGGCAAGGAACGCCGCGCCCGAGCAGGCCGACTCCGCGCCGTTTATCGACGGCCCGGCGCAGGTTCTGCCGGACAAGGCGCTCGACAGCGGGAGAACCGACTGTCTCGCCGCCGCGCTCACTGCCGCCCTGCCCGATGTACAGCGCGAACGCGTGCTGATGTACTATTATCTCGAAATGAGCATCAGCGAGATCGCAGCCGCTCTTGCCATTTCCGAAAGCGCGGTAAAAACGCGCCTCGGCGGCGCGCAGTAGCGCCATAGAGCGCGGCGTTCGCGGGAGAGAGACCGCCGCCCCGGCCCTGCGGGGCGTATCCCTTCCTTTTCTGCGGCATTTTCTGTGCCTCGATGCGGAACTGACCGAGCTCGACGCGCAGACCGCCGCAAAAGGCTCGTGAGACCGCGCTCGCGAGCGTCGAAAAAAGGCCGCAGCCTGCGAAAAAAGGCGGCGGCGCGCTCCGCTGCCCGGATGCCGCGAAAAAGCAGGCAAGTCTCCGCTGCTGCTCCTCCTCGCGAAGCACCGCCATGAAACGTTTGCGGCCGCTTTTTGCTCTCGTGCTGTGCTCTGCGGCGCTCATCGCATGGGGCACGCAGCCGAAGATCGAAAACGTCCCCCGACGAGACAGCCTCTGCCGAGATCGAGGCGCAGACCGGGGAGGACAGCTTTTCCAATCCGTGGGCGGACACCGATACCGACACGGAGGACGCCGAGGCGGGCGTTGTCCTGACCGTGCACCACCGCGTGCTCGCCGCACGCAGCTGTCCGCTCGTTACCTATGTGTGTGTCCGCCTACGACCGCGCGACCGGCGATGCCATCCCGGAAAACGAGCTTGAATGGTCGGTCAGTCGCCGCTCCCTGCTGCGCTTTAACCCGGATGACGGCAGCGTCTCCATCCCGGGCGACCCCTCGGCGAACAGGTCTCCACCGGCACGGTCGAGCTGACCGTCAAATGGGGCAAATATACCGATACCGCGGTGTTTGATCTGGTGGAGCAGCACGAAAACGCGATTCTCGACCGCACCAACATCACGCTCCCCGCGAACACCGAAACGACCGCCGTGCCGACGAAGATCGACATCACGCAGGACGGCGTTATCGTCCTGCGCCAGATTTTTTCCGGCAGCGAGTTTTATTTCGACAAGGCGACCCAGAGCACGGTCATGACCGACCAGAGCTATACCGACGAGATCGAGAGCGTGGAATGGATCGTAGACGACCCGTCCATCGCGGAAGCCGTGCCGCAGGTCTCCCCCGAACGGAAAGACCTTCTACTGCACCTTCCGCACATACCAGCCCGGCCAGACCTGTCTGACCTGCCGCGTGACGCGCACGGACGGCTCGACGGCCTACCAGTACTGCGACATCACGGTCGTAGAGCCGACCGAAGAGCAGCAGACCGCAGACAGTACGCAGACGGACGAGACCGCGCCGGTCTCTCCCGATGCCGCAGCGGCCGAATAAAAAAGATAAAATTCCAGCCTCGACATTTCTGCCGAGGCTGTATTTTTGTATTTCGTTTTTGTAATATTTATCAGATTTATTCCTCGACGTATTTCGCCGCCGGGTCGAGCACGACCGCGCGCGTCGCGTTATCGTAGGCTACGCCGCAGTCGAGCGCCTGCGCCAGATCACGCAGCTTGACATAGTTCGCGTCGTCGATCAGATAGCTTTTCAGCGTCAGCGCCTCCCCGTCAAGGGTAATGCTCTGAGAGCCTGCGCCGGCCTGCACGACCGCCGCATCGCGCATACCCAAAGCTCGGTCCCCAGCGCCTCGTTATGCGCCGCCGCGCGACAGCTGTACGCTGTCCGACGCCGCATCATACGCGACCGCAAACGCCTTCTCCGTGCCGAGAGGGCCGCTGCGGCATCGCGCAGCTTGATATAGTTTGCATCGTCGATCAGAAACGCAGTAAATGCCGCCCCTGTTTTCCCCGACAGCGAACGCCGCATCGTTCGGCAGGGCGTTGACGGTCGGGTTTTTGATACCGGGCAGAGCACTCAGCGCCTTGAAGGTATAGCCCTCGGCTTTCCAGCCGGAAATGAGGTCGTTCAGGATCGCCGCATTAGTCGAGGAGACCGCGTGCAGCAGGATGATGGCTCCGTTGTGCGCGCGCGCACGGATGGTCTGCTTCGCGGAAGCATAGGACGGCTGCGACGCCGGGTCCCAGTCTGCATACGCGACGCTCCACAGCGTCGTGTGGTAGCCGAGCGACTGTGCCCAGCTGAGATTATCATAGGTATACGAACCCTCCGGCGGACGATAGAACGGCGCGATGCGGCGTCCGGTCAGCTGCCTGTACTGCGAGCTGACCGCCGTCAGCTCGGAGGTGAAGCGCTCCTTCCCCACCTTGCTCATGTTGGGATGATTGTTCGTATGGTTGCCAACGAGATGGCCCTCGTCGCCCATGCGCCTGACAAGTGCCGGGCGGTCTTGAGGTAATCGCCCACGACGAAGAACGCGCCGGGAACGTGCTGCTTTTTGAGGGTATCCAGTATTTTGGCAGTATTTCCGTTTTCGTAGCCGCAGTCAAACGTAAGATACAGCGTTTTCTCGTCCGCGCTCCCCATATAATAGGCGCCGTACTTTGCGAGCGTCTGCACGGTATCCTCGCCGTTCGGGGGCTGATGAAGGCCGTTTCCGTACCAGAGACCCCAGTTGGTCGCTCCTGCCGGGAGCAGCGCCATACCAAGCGCAAGCACTGCGCAAAGCGTCCGTTTACAGATGTTTTTCATGCCGTTCTCCTCCTTCGCCTTTCGACAGCTATCGGCGGACGATCCCCGTGTCCGCCATCCTTTTCTTTATCATAGGCGAAACTGCACCTGTGTGCAAGCGGTGTTCAGAAATGTAACTGTAAAAAATCCTGTCAAAATCTTATGCATTGTGCTATACTTTTTCAGCAGAAAGAAGGAATTTGCATGTCAGAGAAACTTGCCGTCCTGTTCCCGGGCGTTGGCTACCAGATCGACAGACCGCTGCTGTACCACAGCGCGAAGCTGGCGCGTGAGCGCGGATACGCGAGGTCTGCACAGTCAGCTATCCGCCGCTGCCGACCGGTCTGCGCGGTAAGCCGGAGAGGATCCAACAGGCGATTGAGCTTTGCAGCCCGCGCGCGCGAACAGCTGTCCGGAATTGTGCCCGATCAACACAAACAGCTCCTTGTTTATCTCTAAAAGTCTCGGAACGGCAGTTGCGGCGGTCTGCGCCGCCCGGTTTTCTCTCTCTCCGCAGCAGGTCTACTACACGCCGGTCGAGAACTCGTTTGCGTATTTCAGACGCGAAGGTCTGGTTTTCCACGGTACCGCAGACCCCTGGGCGCGCACCGAGGTCGTAAAAAACGAATGCAGGCGGCTCGGACTGCCGCTTTTTCTTGTAGAAAACGCAGATCATTCGCTCGAAAACCGCCGATACACTGCATGATCTTGAGACCCTGCACCGCGTCATGGCGCGTACCGCGCAATATCTGGATGAACGCTGATTTTTCCACAGGCTGTGCATATTTTACGCGAAATGGACATATTTTTGTCCATAGCACAGGATATAATAAAGGGAAGTTCGTGAAATGCTTTATTTGCGGATTTCAATCTTCATTCTTCATTTCTTTTCCGAACGGCATCATGATGCGATGCCGTTCATCTATTTTTGAGTGAAAAAAGCAAAAAGACTCAGAACCGAAAGTCCTGAGTCTTAATTGTGTGCGTTGAGTTATCTTCCCGCCGTCGCCAGCCAAGTATTGTCACCGTAAATGAGCTAACTACTGTGTTCGAATGGGAACAGGTG